>ENA-OSET01000004-OSET01000004.1-sediment-metagenome-genome-assembly--contig:-NODE-4-length-257605-cov-7.260430_pt1 | contig 257605 bp, 222 predicted proteins | sample MGYA00237882_ERZ534229 | MGnify/ENA primary metagenome ERZ534229 (study PRJEB26408, sample SAMN06266212) | sediment metagenome | isolation source: Hudson Canyon methane seep mesocosm | place... | reverse complement strand
ATGTCCGGCGGTGAGAACCTGTTGTTCGACAAAAAGTCTGCTTTTTGGACAAGGAGCAACGCGACGATGCCCGAAGGGGCATTGCAGCCCTCAGGCTGAAATGATCAATCCTGTCGGGCGCGCCATCCAATAAAAAAGCCGAGTTGCGGACAGTCCATCAATTCCTCCGACTCAATATCTATCAATATTTGATCTAATCGCTAGGCAGACAACAACGCTTATAGCGCTTACCACTGCCACAAGGGCAAGGTGCCTTTTTTCGCCGTTTTACATCTTTGCTTATGGCCATGACATCCTGCTGATAGAATTCGGTTAACGCCGAAAACAAATGCGGATGCTTGTTCTGCAACATCTTGGGTCTTTCAAAGAAATACTCTGAGGCAACTGCAAAAAATTCTGCTCTGTTAGTCGCGCCATAATCCCTGATATTACTTTTGCTGTTATGTATTTCCCGCGTTTTTTTCTCGACCATTTCAAACCAAGGGATGGAGAATGAGTACTCTTTTAGTCGTTCCGGATACCCATCACACTCACCGTCGGCCATATCCACCAAATGCACAAATTCGTGAATACCAACATTATGCTTATCCCGACTATTTTCAAACCCCAGATGGAGATCAGGACGACTCAGCGCCATCTTTCCCGACATTGGCCCCGTTCCCACCATCCCTGTTATTCTCGAATCTATCGCACCACATTCGAAATTTTCATTGAATGCTCCGGGAAGAAGAAATACCGCCTTAAGGTTGAAGTAATGCCACTGAGGGAAACCCCACACAGGAATAATCGCGCTGGCAGCCACCAACAATCTATCTTCGTCAGTCACATCAAACTGACCGGCTTCCACAGCCGTTGTTTGTAAGAAGAGCAATATTCGCTGCTGAAATAACGTTTTGTCTTGTTCACTCAGGGCACGATAAAAAGCCACGCTAGTATTAAGAAAATTCGACCACGACTGTTGCCAGAGTACCGTTTGGGATGGTTTTTTGCTGCCTACCAACCAACGAGTTATCCGTTTAAGCCAGCCGATCACAAAGCAACCTCCGCGACGCGATAGTCATTATTCTTACTAGTTTCCAGATAGAAAAAATTGCGCATGACGGCTGTATTCGCTCCAAATAAATTGAGTGTCGAAATAATCATGAGGTCATCGAGTAAGCGCCAAGCTATTCCGGTAAATTTTTCGCCTAAGTTGTTAACAAATGGGCTTCGGCAAGACAGTGTTCCGAGATCATCTGCAATTACTCGTTTTCATTCATTATTGCGGATATTTTCTCTGTCATCTTATTCATATTGCGGTAACTAGAGAAGTGCTATTTTTTGCCACTAGGAGATTTTGCTGATTTTGGACAATTCTTATGACGTAGAAATTGGCAGATCACTCTAAACCGTAGTAGCGTCTATTAAGTTTGAGATTATTGTCGCGCGAGCCATCTCTACCAATAAGAAGGAATTGCGGCCTCCGAGACTTGATTTCGCAATTCAGTCTTGCCTTGCCTAATTCTCAACTAGCCACTTTAAAATATGGAAAATCTAACAACTAAAGATTAGCTCGAGAAACTGTTACTAATTTTTACACCCAATTGCATTTTTACAAACCCTTTCGCTCTCCTCAGCAACACAGAAAAGTCGTCTCCAACACAATACAGTGACGGCACCAAGAACAACGTCACGAAGAGAGCGAACAAAACACCGAATGCGAGAGCCAGGACGGCGGGTTTCAAAAACTGGGCGTCAGTCGATCTCTCCATCATGATGGGTACCAGGCCAATAAACGTTGTGACTGTCGTCAATAAAATAGGCCTGAATCTGGCCACGCCTGCCGCAATTACCGCATCTTTCGCGCTAGCGCCTTTTTTACGTAATTTCTCCACGTAGTCAACCAGCACCAGGTTGTCGTTAACTACCACCCCGGCAGCGGCACCAATACCAAAAAATGAGAATAAGGCCATTGATGCACCGAATGCCAAATGGCCATAAATGGCTCCCATAAATGCAAACGGTATCGCCGTCATCACCAATAAGGGTAGAAAATAGGATTTGAACGCCACCGCAATTAAGGCGTACATAACAAAGAGAGCCACCAGATACAATGCCAGCAGCTCGCCAAGAAAATCTTCCTCTGCTTGCGCCTGACCACTATGCTTAACCGCGATTCCCGGGTAACGGGCTTCGAGTGTCGGTAAAAAATTGTTCGTAATGTCATCATTGATATCGCTCATAACATCACTCGTTACGTCGGCGGTGACTCGTACCATTCGCTCACCGTCCTGACGTTGAATACGCTGAACGCCTGCTGCTACTTCAACATCAACAATCGACAGCAAAGGAATTTCACGACCGTCAGCGGTGCGTACTCTAAAACTATTTAGACTGTCCAGGTTATACCGGGACTCCTTTGGATAGCGTACCATGACCTTTACATCACCGTTTTCCCGCGGCAAGCGTTGAACCTCTTCGCCGTAATAGGCTTGCCGTACCTGCTGCGATACCGTTGCCAGATCAACACCTAACTTTTCCGCTCCGGGCAATAACTTAAGGTGTAGTTCAAATGTTTCACCGCGCATATTGTCGCGCACGTAGAAGGTTCCTTCGTATTCGAATAGTTTGGATTTAAGATCATTGGAGGCAGCTTGTAAGGTTTCCATATCTCTATGCTTGAGCACGAAACTGACCTGAGGACTTGAATTGTTCATCGTGTAATTGATTTCAATTTCATCAGCATCGGGCACATCGCCAACCAACTCTCTCAACCGGGTCGCAGCTTCTTTCGCAGAAAGATCTCGTAACTCGGGAGGTGCCAAGCTAATAATTGCAATCACACTATCCCGACGCGAGCGGGTATACCAACCTTGAATCAGTTTGCCTGTACCACCTTCGGCCTCGGCGTTTTTTTCAACTTCAGCAATCAGCGTACGTTCCGCTTCCTGCAATTGGTCCAATACCTGAAGAGCTCTTTTATAGGTTGTTCCAGTTGGCAGCGTAACATTCAAGTAAATAATTTCAGCTTCCACTTCCGGCATAAAATTGAACTTCACCCAGCCATTGTTGAATACCCCAAAGCTGATAATAAACATAGAAAGAAATAGACTACATGTAATATATCGATGCGTGACCGCTAAGCTAACCACGCGTTGATAGTTTGTACGGGAAAATTTCACAATACTTTGTTCGATCTTTTTCTGCCATTTAGAAAAAGCGTTAAGCTTTTCTCTGTGTTTCATATGACGTAAATGCGCTGGCAAGATAAGGAATGCTTCTATAATCGATATTGTTAATGCTGCAGTAATAACAATCGAAAGTTGACGAGTGACTTGCGCGTCTTCTCCTGACAGGAAGAACCATGGAGCAAAAGCGACTACAGTCGTCAATACAGCAAAAATAACAGGCTTAGAAACCGCCATTGCACCTTTCACAGAAGCGTCAATACCTTCATTTTGATGGCTGTGCTCATAAATGCTTTCACCGACAACAATCGCGTCATCGACAACAATCCCAAGTACTAACAAGAATGCAAAGGTAGAAAGTATGTTCAACGAGACATCGTTCGCCGGTAAAATTGCAAAGGTCCCCATAAAAGCCACTGCAATTCCTACAGTCACCCAAAAAGCCACTATGGGCCGCAAAGATAATAACAACACCAGAAATACCAGTAACAGACCTAATACTGCGGAGCTGCTGATTGTATCCATACGCGACTTGTAGGTGTCTGCTTCATCTAGCCAAATTGACAGACTCACACCATCGGGTAGTGTTTTCTGTCTTTGGGCCATCCATTCCCGAACAGTATCACTAAGCTTTACTATTTGCATGGTGTCAGTCGACATGATTTGAACCAGAACCGCTGACTCACCGTTGAGTGTCGCCATTATTTCTTCGTCTTCAAAACCATCGACAACCGTGGCTACATCATCGACGCGAACAATTGCACCACTGGCACTTTGGTGAACAATGATATTTTTGAATTCACGCTCTGAATTGGCTAGATTTCGCGCTCTTAATAGAACATCGCCTGTCTCGGTACGGATCCGACCGGACGACAAGTTGATAGAGCTATTTCGAATAGCCTGTGCGGCATCTGAAAAGCTCAAATCATACTTGCGCAGGGATTCTTCAGAAATTTCAATAGTTACCTCTTCGCGACGAGCGCCAAATAGATCAACAATGGAAACATAAGGTAGCGCTGCCACTTCACGCCTGATATCTTCTGCGAAATTCTTTAGTGTTCTCTCGTCTAAGTCACCATGAACAGCGATTCGTAATACTTCCTGACGGTAGACGACTCTTTGTACCTTCGGCTTCTCCATATCTCTCGGCAAGCCATTAACAGAATCAATAGTTCCTTTGACATCATTGAGAAATTCGTCCATATCAACTGACGCGAAGGTCGATATTTCTAATGCTCCCGTACTTTCCGCTGCTGTTGAACTAATACGATAAATATTATCCAGATTACTCAGCGCTTCTTCCATGCGGATGATAATTTGTTCCTCAATTTCCTGCGGCGCAGCTCCGGGCCACACAATATCGACTTTAACTTCTGCCGGCTTGAAAGACGGAAAGGTTTCCCTCTCCATTGAAAAGAACCCGAGGATTCCTGCCAGCAAAATGCCAAACATTAACAAATTTGATGCGACGGGGTTATTGGCCCACCAGGATATTAAGCGTTCCACTAGAATTCACCCCCGAATGCGACGATGTTTTTTTCCTCAGATCCAAGAGCAGAGAGCTTCATACCCGGTATAGGGTTACGGATAGACGAGACAATAACGCGGTCGCCGAGCTCGACACCTGAGGCAATAACCGCACGCGTTGTAGAACTATGGACGACTCCTACATGTCTGATATCAAGACGGTCGCGCTCATCGATCACAAATACATTGTCGCCAGCCCGAAGTGCATCTCGCGAAATAACGGTGGCATCATTTATACTGCGGCCCTCTATTTCAGCATTGACATACAGTCCAACTGCAAGAGGCATATTATGCTGGGAAACATTATCAACGTAGGGAGACTTAACTTCGACCTGGCCAAATAGAGTACGCGTGCTGCTATCAATCGATGCATCCAACCGCACTAATTCGCCGCGCCAATATTGAACTTTCCCTGCCACTTCGGCACTCAAGTTGACAAGGACGGGGTTATCCTTAGAAGCAGTAAACCCAATCGGTAAATCGAGAGATGCCAATTGACCATCGTCCAGAGGAATTCGAACTTCGACAACGCTGGTCGCAAAAGCCCGCCCTAAAGGTGTACCAGGACTGACATACTGGCCAATCGCAACATTGGTCTCCACCACCCGACCATCGAAAGGCAATGTGATCTTCGTTCTGTCTAAATTTAACTGTGCCAATGACAAAGATGCTCGAGCCGCCTCTAATTGAGCCCTGGCTCGCGCAAGCTGCGGCTTCTTTAGCGCTAAGGACGAGGCCGTGCTTATATTTCTTAGCTGTTTGCGTGCGACGTTTGCAGTAGCCAGCGCTTCCTGGACTTCAACTTCTGCTTTCGCAACGGACGCCCTTGCTTGAGATACGGCCAGCTGATAGTCGGTATCTTCTATACTAATCAAAGTCTCACCGGGCACCACTGTTCCACCTTCGGTAAACTCCGAAGATACCGATACCACTCGTCCGGCAACTTGAGCAGCCAAAGTAACATCCGTGCGAGCTCGAACCTCTCCTTGCGTTGCCACCCGCAGTGATACATTTGATTGTTTTACTCGCTCAACATACACGCTGACTGGCCGCGCGGCTTGTTCATTTTTTTCGGGTTCAGGCTTGGCGACGTCGAGCATGACAAATGCTCCAATGCCAATAAATAAAATCAATAGAGGCGATCCGACCGTAACAAAACGTTTTTTCATGGTGACTCCAGAGGAGAAGGGGCGAGCTTAGCGTGGGTGAGGTTTTCGATTTCAATCATCAACTTGTCTTAGAATGCTAATCGCTTGGTTTTACAAATATGGTGTTATAGTTGACTATATCAGTATAAATAAAAAAATCAACCACTTTATCAATTCAGGATAACGCCGACATGAGTGCGGATTCTGTTCTACTATTACCTATGGTTGCCGCCTCCAGCTCTTTCCATTGACCGTTTTTGTCGACAGCCATTGTTACTGCACAGTCAATTTCAACTATTAACAATAAAAGTGAATAAGCAGATGACAGAACACACTAGCAGCCTGCAAGCTGAGACTACACCGAGGAAAGAACTCACGTTTAGAGTACTGCTGCTCGGTGTTCTTTTAGCGGTTGTAATGGGTGCCGCCAATGTTTATGTGGGCCTTCGGGCAGGTATGACGGTATCGGCGTCGATACCCGCAGCGGTCATGGCGATGCTACTTTTCAAGTTGCTGTTCAAAGATTCGACTATATTGGAAGCGAACCAAGTACAGACCTGTGCCTCGGCAGGTGAGTCACTAGCGGCGGGAATCATCTTTACTATGCCCGCCATGATATTGATTGGCTTTTGGGATTCCTTTGACTTTTGGTCGGTTACAGTCATCGCCCTTACGGGCGGACTTCTCGGCATACTCTTTATGATTCCGATGCGGAAAGTGTTTATTTTAAATAACACGGAACTCGCTTATCCGGAAGGCGTCGCATGTGCGGCCGTATTACAGGCTGGAGACCAACAGAGCGGTGGCGAAGGTCGCAATTTGCTTTTCGGGGGTTTATTGGGAGCAGCGGTTGCGATATCTGCAAAATTTCTGGGAATAATCTCGTCCACACTGGAAGCGGCCACTATCGTTGGCTCCCGCATCTTTTACTTTGGCGGCGATCTCTCTCCCATGCTGATCGCCATTGGATTTATCGTCCGTCTCAACGTCGCCATCCTAATTTTCATCGGCGGAGCTCTTTCCTGGTTGGTAGCCATCCCGCTGCTAGGAGGCGCCGAACAATTTCCCATTGCCATTGACGGGGCGTACGCGATCTGGAGTTCAAAGGTCAGATATATTGGCGTCGGTGCCATGGTCATTGGCGGTTTTAGCTCACTGTATTCTGTACGGCACGGTCTGGTTGCGGCCGTAAAAGAGCTTCGCAACAACCTTCGCGGTGGTAAATTACTAGAGCATGACGATCAACGAGATATTCCAACCTCGGTCATCATCGTATTGGGGCTTACTTCTTTCATTGTGCTGGCGATGGTCAACTACCATTTCACCGGTGGCCTTGGCATAACCCTTCTATCGACCGTCATCATGATCATAATGGGCTTCTTTTTCACTGCGGTCGCAAGTTATATCGTCGGCTTAGTAGGAAATTCCAACAGCCCGGTATCCGGAATGACAATCACCGCGGTTTTAGTCGCTGGTGGAATGCTGTGGCTGTTTAATTATTCTGGCATGGAAGCCATGGTTGCGACACTAGGCATCGCCGCAATCGTCTGCTGCGTCGCCGCAACGTCCGGTGACGTCTGCAATGATTTGAAAACCGGATCGATCGTCGGCGCTGCACCCTTCAGACAACAAATGATGCAGATTACTGGTGTCTTCGTCGCCGCTTTTGTCATGGCGCCGGTATTGAACTTGCTACACAATAATATTGCTGGCGGCATCGGTGGCCGCGAGCTATCCGCGCCGCAAGCCAGTTTATTCGCCTCTCTCGCCAGAGGCTTTTCCGGGGAAGGTACCCTGCCATGGGACCTAATAGGCATCGGTGCTATTGTTGGATTTGTGATACTCGCTATCGACAAATTTCTTCGAACAGCTGGCATTAAATTCAGAGCACATCTAATGCCCATTGCGGTTGGTATGTACTTACCCTTCGGTCTGGCAACACCGATTCTTATCGGCGGATTGATCGCACATTTCTATTCTAAAGGCACCCCTGAGAGCGACCATAACCGCGTATTACATAGAGGCGTACTTTTTTCCTCCGGTGTCATTGCCGGAGAAGCACTCATGTCGGTCGGATTAGCCTGCTTAGCGGCGCTGGGACTCAAATCTGCCAACCTGGGTTTGTCAGATGGAATGGTAATGACTATTTCAATGTCTGTTGCGGCTGCGATTGTTATTTGCTTCGTGAAACTGACTCGCCCCAAGCCATCAGTGATCCCTGAATAAACACGATTTTCCAATGCCAAATCAAATTCAGAAGAATGCCTTGATCGACGCTCAGCAGGGCGCCGATACACCAGTCCTTTAAACGCGCAAGATCTGGACCGCAAAAACTTGGCAGCAATGAAGATAAATGCGAAGGCGTCAATCGGATCTGATCATGGTATTTACATCAGTCATATTGAAGAGTCTGATATGCCTTCGATTGAGATCATCGAAGGCATTTTTCAGGATGTTGAGGGACTACTTTCCGGTAAAATTAGCCGGTCTTCTTTCAAGAAACGACGCCACACCTTCTTTATGGTCATCCGACTTAAAACATTCAGCCAACGCCTCGGTATGGTGTTTCATGTGAGAAGCGATATCGATACCCAGCCCCTCATAGACCAATGATTTAATACGTCGATGAGAAAACGGCGACCCCTGTACGATCTTATTTGCCATTTTCCGGGCCTCAGACAGCAGCTCATCGGGCTCAAACACGGCACTGATATAGTTAAGTTCTTTCGCTTGCTGTGCGGTAATAAATTCCCCGGAATACAGCAGCCAAAATGCCTGTGAGGTTCCTATTAAACGCGGAAGCAACCAGCTTCCTGCGCCCGTATCAGGCACCAAACCACGATGAGCAAAATTCCAGGCAAATCGAGCTCGCGTTGACGCAATGCGAATATCACATTGCGATGAAAACTCAGCGCCCATCCCAACAGCCGGCCCATCGATAGCGGCTATAACAGGCTTTTCGCAAGCAACGATGGGCCACCATTTGGACTCCTCTTCTGCGCTGCCGCGCAACCCTCTTGTTTCACCAGGAATTGTAACGAGGTCCGCTAGATCTGTGCCCGCGCAAAATGAACCTGGAACGCCCGTTAGAATGACAACCTTGGCACTGTCGTCATTGCTGGCTTGTGCCATCATCTCGATGAACTCTCCCAGCATTTGATAGCTCATCGCATTCTTTTTCTCAGGACGATTTATCGTTACGGTTGCGATCTGATCTTCCACATCATATAAAAGCCATTCACTCATTTTTATTCTCCTTTTGAATCAAAATAATCAAGCATCAAAATCACAAAAAGGCATCGCAAAACCACTGATTTTTAGCCGACCTGTTTAAAACGGTTATTGTATAACTATTTCAGACATGGCTGAATAATGCCGGAGCTACCGTCTCAACACCTTATGTAGAAACGGACCGTATGTAGAAACAAATACAGATTTTTACAAGTGAACGGAAAAGTGCAAACGATAATCGATCGATATTAGTCGACCTCTGAAAATCGATTTGCGAACAAAGGCCCTCGTTGCTTGAGCTACTCCGGGTTCAGACGGCTAGCGAACACTGACGTCACCTCCGCCTGACGAGCGAAAATAGACCAGATTATTTCATTCCATTTCAGCCAACAGGCAGCGGTTTCTACCACTATTTTTTGCGGCGTAAAGCGCTTTGTCTGACCGAGCGAATACTTTGTCAGGTTGATCCTCTTTGACAAACTCGGTAACGCCAAAGGACATGGTCACGGACACCTCCTCATCCTTAAAGTGAAACGGGCAGTTAGCGACGGCCTCTCTTACGCCATCTACCACTTTCAGCGCTTGGTCTTGGTTGGTTTCAGGCATCAGCACCACAAATTCTTCACCACCATAACGGGCGATAAAATCTGTAGTGCGAAGGCGCTTAACTAATGTTTTTGCAATAATCCGCAACACTTTATCACCCGCAAGATGTCCATATTTGTCGTTAATGCGCTTAAAAAAATCGATATCACACACGACCATTGTCAGCGGGTGTTGGTATCGCTTCCAACGTTCAAATTCCTGCTCCAACCGCTGCTCGTAGGCACCGCGATTTGGCAGCTGCGTTAATACGTCTCGTAAGGCTTTTTGCCGTTGCTCTTCCAGATGTTTTTCGGCTATTTCGGATTCTGACTCCATCAGCTTGACACGTTTAACTAAGGCATTCAGCTGTTTCTTTAAAGTCACTTCCCGTTCTTTTTCACCTTCTTTATGCTGGTCCATCGCCGTGACAATCTGGTCGATGCTGGAATTTACCGACGTTTTCAGCTGATCCAATTCTGTCGCACTATCGATGCTTAGGCGCATTGCAGACATATTTTCGCGGATCGACTGATCAAACTGAATACTCGCCTCAACACCGGCTCCCTGGGCTTGTTGAGATGCGGTGATAAAAGCATGTGTTTTCTCCAGACGGTCGTTTAAATGTTCCAAATACTGTTCAAATTCTTGCTGCCGAAGATCGAAAGCCGAAACAACCACCATGCTTATGTCTTCTAAAGTGGGTATTAACTCATACCACGGCAACCCAGATTCTATTTGCTTTCTGGCCGCTACATAATTTTCAATAGCTAAAGGAGGCGTCTCTATTTGGTCTAGTAATTCGCTCAGAACGTCACGGATATGTTGGTTTAGTCGAGAATAGGAAGGTTCCTCTGTAAATTGTTTGGGATCACGCTCTTTTCGCGGCTCTATTTTGTCATCAGATAAATCGAGACCGTCACTAATTTGATCGACAATAATCGGTTTGGGGTGCGTAGAGTCGACCTTGATGTAGTCCTCATCACTTTCATCAACCTCCTCTGCGACAATGACCTCAATATCATCAATTTCCGTATCAGTAGCCGGCGGTATTTTATTGTCCTTCGATGGATTACTAGGTATGTCATTAGCTACGGTGCCGCCGTTCTGGGATGACGGGTCCGGAACCCAACTGTGCCAAAAAGGTTTGCTGGCTGGGGATTGATCTTGCGAATCCAGCACTTTTTTCTGTAGCTGCGAAAATTCGTGGACCAGGCCGGAGTATTCCTGAAGATTGCTGGTGCGTCTCTTAAGATGTTTTTCAAACTGATTTAGTTGCTTTTTGGTGACGCTCTTAGGCTTTAGAGCGTTAAGCTGTGCCACCAGAGATTTAAAAGCGTGTACCAACTGTTTCGACCTTTCACTTTTTACTGAGTCTAAACGCTTTACCTGCCCTTCGAGCGCATTCACGACCAAGGTTAAATCTCGACGGGTGACTCGGTCCTCACTCAACATGGACCGCAAACCGACCAATTGCTGGTCGAGTTTTACGTCGACTCCAGCGGCGATTAAACTGATTCGCATTACCGCGCGGGCAAGCAGGCTCATTATTTGCTGCTGTTGTTTGCGGTCGCGCTCTTCCTTTTCGAGCGCTGCAAGGTATTTATCTTTCCAATCTGTGGTAGTTTTTCTATTTTTCATTTACTGTTCAAGCCGTTATAGGTTTCTAATTTTCAAGGGACATTGAGCTTGAAGTATAGACGGCTAACGGTTGGTGGGTGAGCCAAATATGGCCGCAGCATTGTAAACTGGGATAGAAACGACAAATTAGGCATTTCCGGTAAGGAGATTTCCTGGAAGATCGATGTTTACGGCAACTTACGCTGCGAGGGGGAAATGTCTTGATAGAAACAATATCGCAAGTATCCGCGATACTAATTTCTTCAAGACACCGAAAATTAGAACGTGACTCAAAGTCACCCTAATTCTAATTAGAGACCAGATTATCGCGCTCTAAATTAATCAGAAAATCAACGACTTCCATCATTTTGGCCTGGCCGCCCGCCGATCGACCCGACACACGATATTTACCATTAACGATAACCTCAGGCGTTCCGGTCACTTTATAACTACGGGCACGCGCATCAGCCTGATTCACCTGGCTGTTTATACTGAAAGAGTTGAAAGTCTTTTTAAATTGTTCGCGGTCCACACCATAATCGGCGAACAGGTTTTCAATTTCTTTTTCATTTGAAAGACGTTTGCGTTCAACAACAAGAATCGTGAACAATGGCTCATGCAGCTTTTCAAATACGCCAAGGGCCTTAGCAGCATAAAATGCCCGAGCGTGTAACTTCATTGTCGCGTTCCATATCGCCGGAGACGCCCAAAAATCTACGTAGTCGGGTTTGTTCTTCTTCCATTGTTTGACAAAAGGTTCAAAGCTATAACAGTGAGAGCAGCCGTACCAAAATACTTCTACAACTTCTACCTTGCTAGAATCGCGGGTACGTACTTGAGTTTCCAACACATCGTAGTGAGTCCCCGCCACGAAAGTCTGGGCATTGACCGCCATCGGGACCATCAATAGCAAAAAGGCAAGGGTAGTAAATTTACGAATCATAAAAGGCTCCACAATTAATTAGAATTTCGATTTTTTCCAGCGACTTAATTTCCAGCGACTTTCTTTCTAGCGACCTGCAAGGTTCTGCTTAGGTTGGCAACTCGTTAGCTGCAAAGGTAGTCCTTTCAAGGAGCCAGTTGATACAGCTGTACCAGTTCCCTACAACGCTCGGTTGTTGGACAGCCATTTTGATAAAAAATTCTTTCGACTTACTGTCGTTATTTTTTGAAATAAGAATAAACAAATGCAATAGGTCTTCTGTGATTCGATACCGCAAAGTTACTAAAATGACAAAAGCGTCAATCAAGACGCTTTACCGGTCAATTTCTTAGCTTAACGCAAGCCGCTTACGTAGTTGGCAACTGCATCTATTTCGCTATCACTCATACGATAAGCAACATCACGCATTATCATTATATCGCCATCATTGTTACGACCAGGTAGTCCATCAGCGGCCGCTCGAAAAGCTCTTAGTTGAGCCGCGACATAATCAGCATGCTGTCCGCTTAATGTGGGGAAGCCAGCCGGTGCATTGCCATTACCTGTTGGAGAATGACAGGCTGTACAAGCTGCGACATCCTTAGCGCGGATACCGGCTCGATAGATTTCTTCACCCTTTGCCAATGAATCAGTTTTAGCCTGGGCAACTGAAGAAGTCTGTGCCGAAAAATAAGCCGCAATATCTGCCAAGTCGGAGTCCGTCATGTTCGCGAGTTGACCCGTCATGGTTGGCACGCTTCGACCATCGCATTTTTGCGCTTTTTGTTCATCCGCTGATAATTCGCCGCATTTAATATCTTGCATTTGCTTTATTAAATAGCGTTCGTGTTGACCGGCTAGTTTGGGGAAGGTTGTCACCAAACTGTTTCCGCCTTCGCCATGACACGCAACACATGCAGCCGCTTTAGATTTACCCAGAGCTGCGTCTCCACCAGCAAATGCCACTCCGGCAAATCCGATAGTTAACATTAGACTTACTATTACCTTTTTCATACAGTTTCCAAAAATGAAATTTACTATAAAAATGTAGTATCAATAGTGCCTCACCATAAAGCTAATCATAACTTTAACAGTCACTAAGGTTGTCCACATCTCTCAGTTACTTGAATTATAAGAAATTGTGCCGCCCGAACCTAGGCAAAATCTCTATTTGAGTCCACGGTAATTCTCAATAAACCACACTTTGTACCCATGCAACGAATACATAGGCACAAAAACCAGCGCATTATACACAAGACTGGTATCCTACCGCTATCCCTGTAAGATCAGTTTAAATTCCAAAGTCTGATAAACGGACTATAAAATACCCGTAGGTATCACATTGACCAATAACATTACGAGCGAAACTACCGTAAATCGTCTTAACTTTCGGAATACCTCTTTTCTCACTAGCGCTCCAAAGCTAGCAAGTTGTCCGCCGGACACTGGTGCTGAAGTTGCCTTTGCCGGTCGTTCAAATGCAGGTAAATCAAGTGCAATTAATACCCTAACTGAAAATAAAAAGATGGCGAAGACCAGTAAAACCCCTGGCCGTACTCAGCTGATAAACTTTTTTACCGTAACCGAGCAGCAACGTCTCGTTGACTTACCGGGTTATGGCTATGCCAAAGTACCGCTTTCGGTCAAATTAACCTGGCAAAAACACCTCGAAGACTATCTCCGTAACCGCCAATCCCTAAAGGGCCTTATTTTGTTAATGGATTGTCGTCATCCACTACAGGAATTTGATCAAATGATGCTCTCATGGGCAGAAGGGTGCGGCATGCCGATCCACATTTTGCTCACCAAGGCGGACAAATTAAAGAAAGGGCCGGCTAACAATTCATTATTGGCGGTGCGCAAAGAATTAGCCGCTTCCCAGAATTCAGTTAGCGTGCAACTTTTTTCCTCCCTGAAACGATCGGGTCTCGATGAGTTGAGGAATACCTTAACACGCTGGCTTGACTATGATGCTGTAGACGAGACTGAGCTATTAGCGGACGATAAACTTACCGGCGAGTAGCGGGCTGTTGCGGTCATTGGATGATGAGGCGAATAAAAAACCCGGCGACGAATAGTTCGGGCCGGGTATCAAAAGTATCCACTGGACACTTTACAGGAGACTTCTACCGATGCAGGGGAACACCCATAGAAGGTGGTATCTAGCCACTGTAAAGTAAGACCACAGGGTTAAGAGAATAGTTCAAAAATAATTTTAAAAATTCCAAAAACGTTTTCATTAGCCTGAACAGTACTACAGATAGAATCTTTAACCCGGTATGCTGGTCGCGAAAACAGACAAAACAACTCAAACGATTATAATTCCAACTGGAAAATCACGTTTGGTGTTATTGCCTACCTTTAGCCAACGCTCAATACGGCAAACACCATGCGTGGGAGCTTAACTACCTTTCTAAGGTCGTTCATTAGACATAATAATCGTACCCGATGCGCCAAACATACCACCTACACCATGACACACAGACAACTTCGCGCCCTCTACCTGAGCAGGCGATGTTCCTCGCATTTGCCGAACGCTTTCCTGTAGCGCGTACATACCGTACATGCCGGAATGCATGTAAGAAAGACCGCCGCCATTGGTATTCATTGGCAACTTACCTCCGGGGGCGGTATGCCGATCCATGATAAATTCGCCGGCTTCGCCCGGTTTTACAAAACCGAGATCTTCTAAGCCAAAAATAGGAAGATGTGCAAAAGCGTCGTAAATCATTAGATGATCGACTTCGCTATGGCTGATACCCGCTTCTTCGAAGGCTTTTTTGCCAGAAACCCGAAAAGCGCGAGAAGAAGTAAAATCTGCCATTTGTGAAATCATTGGTGTCTCGACGCTTTCTCCACTGCCGACGACATAGACCGGTCTTGTTGGAAAATCTTTTGCTCGATCGGCTGACGTCATTATCAGAGCACCACCGCCGTCGGTCACAAGACAGCATTGTAATAGGTGGAACGGATAGGCAATCATCCGAGAATTTAACACATCGTCAATGGTGATTGGATCCCTAAAGGTTGCCCTAGGGTGTTTTGCTGCCCATTCACGTTGGACCACGGCTACATTCGCCAGCTGCTCATGCGTAAGTCCCAAATCTTTCATATAACGAAGTACGGGAATAGTAAACATAGTGGGCGGGCCCATTGGCCCGAAAGGCATTTCAAACTGGCCCGCTAAACTACTGCCTCCGCCGCCACCGAACCCGCGGCTGCCAATTCGTGACTTCCCGCTTTCCCCATGAGTGATAAGCACTGTTTCGCAAAGGCCTTCGTTGATTGCCGCTGCGGCGTGACGAACGTGCAGCATAAAGGAACAGCCACCCACTGACGTGCCGTCTGCCCAGGTTGGGGTAATCCCCAGATAATGCGCAAGATCAGTCGGACTAATTCCAGCAGTAGCGACTCCGTCAATATCCTTTGGACCTATACCCATATCCTGCATCGCGTTGAGGGCCGCGTCAGCGTGTAAACCCAACACCGAAAGGCCGGGGATTTTTCCAAGCTCTGTGGTCTCGGCTGCACCGACAATCGCTATACTTCCCGGCTTCATAACGCACCTCCCGCCGGTCGAAATTTCGGCAAGAATATATCGTCACTCACTTGTTCAAAACAAACTTCTAGCGCCATATCGAGTTCGAGCGCTTCTGGCGTTTGTTCAATATCAACGATATTTGTCATCATTCTTGGTCCCTCGTCTAGCGCTACTACAGCTATTGAATACGGTGCGTCCCATCCTTTCGGTGCTCGATGATTGATGACGTAGGAAAATAGCGTAGCTTTCCCGGAGGCAGAATAGACTTCCACATCGCGCGATGCGCATTCGGGACAAAACGGACGAGGAGGAAAGTAGGTGTGCGCGCAGACAGTGCAGCGCTGTAGTTTCAGTTCGCCAACTTTGGCAGCATCCCAAAAATGCTGAGTTTCAGGAGTTGGAATCGGTATCGCCTGGAATTTATCTGCCATGAAATATTTTCCCCGTTTATTAGTATTGTCGATATTGCTTTCTATTCGAGCTACTGAGTGTAGCAGCTCCACAGCTTATCAATCCAGATCACGACGAAGTCTTGTCGTTTTGTCTAATGCGGCGAATAGTTTTTAACAGAGAAGACCGGCGCATCAGCCCTACATTACAACAGCAACAACCTGGTTCTATGAATATCTAAAGACAGAAAAAACGAAGCAACGATGATCTTTGCGACAGTTTCCGCTGCGGCTAATGGGCTTGCTCCCAATTTTCACCAACCCCTACGTCAACAATCAGCGGCACATCAAGCTTGACGGCATTTTCCATCAAGGCGGTGATCGATGCGGAAAAATCCTTGCTTTCATCGACTCGTACCTCAAATACCAATTCATCGTGTACCTGCATAATCATTTTGGCATCACTGCGGGATTCAATAAGCCATTGGTCAACATCGACCATCGCCTTTTTAATTATATCTGCGGCAGTCCCCTGCATCGGTGCGTTAATAGCGGTGCGCTCTGCGGCCTGACGACGCATTGCATTACTATTATTAATTTCAGGCAAATGAAGGCGGCGACCAAATAGAGTTTCGACATAACCTTTGTCAGACGCCTCTAACCGTACGTTATCCATATAAGTCTGAACTCCTGGATACCGCGCAAAGTATGTGTCTATATAATCTTTTGCTTCATTCCGACCGATGTTGAGCTGTTTTGCTAAACCGAAGGCTGACATACCATAGATCAGGCCGAAATTGGTTGCTTTGGCTCGACGACGCTGCTCTGCCGATACTTCTTCCAACGGCACGTCAAACACCTCGGCCGCAGTAGCTCGATGAATATCCATGCCCTGCGCGAATGCTCTCAATAAACCTTCATCCTGAGACAAATGCGCCATGATTCTTAATTCAATTTGCGAATAGTCGGCCGCAATTATTTGAAAGCCGGTTGGCGCAATAAATGCCTGCCGAACCCGTCGGCCCTCGTCGCTTCGAATCGGAATATTTTGTAAATTGGGGTCGGAAGACGAGAGGCGGCCGGTGGCTGTTACCGCTTGATGGTAAGAGGTGTGAATCCGGCCAGTCACGGGACTAATCATTTGTGGCAATTTGTCAGTATAGGTCGACTTCAACTTGCTGAGACCGCGATACTCAGTTAATAATTTTGGCAATGGATAATCCAGGGCCAATTCCGCCAGCACTTCTTCAGCGGTTGAAGGAGCACCCTTCGGCGTTTTTTTGATAATCGGTAGCTGCAGTTTCTCAAACAGAATGTGACCTAGTTGCTTGGGAGAACCCAAATTGAATTCTTCACCGGCTAATTCATAGGCTTCTTTTTGTAGCTCTTCCAACCGAACCGCAATTTCCTGGCTTTGAACCAACAGTAAGTCTTTACTAACTAACGCGCCATTGCGCTCAATACGGGACAGTACAGGAATTAAAGGGCGCTCAATACTATTAAATACCTCGACCAATGATGGCTGGGACTCCAGTCTCGGCCATATCTCCCGATGCAAACGCAACGTTATATCCGCGTCCTCTGCAGCGTATGGCGCAGCTTCATCTAGCTGGATTTGGTTAAACGTGAGTTGTTTGGCACCCTTGCCGGCAATATCTTCAAATTTAATCGTCTTTACACCAAGATACTTCGACGCGAGAGTGTCCATATCGTGACGGCTGCCGGTACTGTTTAATACGTAAGATTCAAGCATCGTGTCGTATTTGATGCCTTTTAGGTCAATGTTATGATTCGCGAGCACACTACGGTCATATTTTAGGTTCTGCCCTACTTTGGCGCAGTCTGGATCTTCCAGCAGCGGCTTCAGAGTCGACAATACCAGCTCCTCACTCAGCTGAGTATCGACCCCAAGATAGTCGTGACCAAAAGGAACATAGGCGGCTGAACCGGGTTCGACAGAAAACGAGACGCCAACTACGCGGGCTTCCATATAATTGAGACTGGTTGTTTCGGTATCGAATGCGAATACTTCAGCGGATTTCAGCTTTCCCGCCCATTCGTAGAATTGAGCTTCATCGACAACTAATTGATAATCTACTTCCTGTAGAACAGGCGCAGGACTGGACGGCTCTACTTCCATCGCGAGAGCGCCATTGCTAGCTAATTTGGGCGCTCCCTGTGAAAACCGCGAAAGATTCTCTGACTCCAACTCATCTATCCATGATTTGAATTCCATTTCCTTGAAATAAGTGACCAGTAACTGCGGGTTAATGTCATCCATGGACAGCTCGTCGATAGACGACTGCAATTCCACATCAAGTTTTATCGTTGCAAGTTTGTATGACAAATAAGCGTTACTTTTTTCCTTTTCAAGTTTAGCTGCCAAAGTTTTAGCGCCGCGAACTGTTAGTGTCGCTACCTTGTCAAGATTGCTATACAAAGTCTCCATACTGCCAATGCCTTGCAGCAACGCCAACGCTGTTTTTTCCCCGACACCGGCGACCCCCGGTATGTTGTCCACTTTGTCGCCCATGAGAGCCAAGAAATCGATAATAAGTGCGGGTGGAATCCCGAACTTTGTCAACACGCCCGCCTCGTCCATTAGGGTTTCAGTCATCGTATTCACAAGGGTTACGTGTTTGTTGACTAGCTGGGCCATATCCTTGTCGCCGGTTGAGATCACAACGTCAATGCCTTTCGCAGTGGCCTCTTGCGCATATGTACCTATCACATCATCGGCCTCTACACCGTCAACGACAATTAGAGGCATGCCCATCGCGCGAATGATGTTGTGAATGGGCTCAATTTGAACTCGCAAGTCGTCGGGCATTGATGGTCTATTGGCTTTGTACAAGGGATACATATCGTCTCGAAATGTTTTCCCTTTGGCGTCAAAAATTACCGCAATTACGCTGGCTGGATAGTCTTTAATGAGTCGTGTCAACATGCTGGTCACGCCACGGACAGCCCCAGTCGGCGAGCCTTCTGAATTTCTTAAATCCGCTTGCGACATGGCATGAAACGCGCGGTATAAATAAGATGAGCCGTCAACCAAAACAATGGGCGCTGTAATTTCGTCGGACATAATAATTTTGTTTTCCTAACTTATTAGTGTTGGTAAATACACTTTCAATAGTATGAATGTTCTATTAGACGGAGACTAAACAGGCGGCTATTTTCACCAGTAGCGACTGTTTCGCAGACTAGGCGTAGAACCCAATCACCTCCGGTCCCAAACGCCAAACAAAAATGCTGCTAATTCTAACCTAAGAGTATCTTCTAGGGACATTTAATTAAAACTCAGGGGCTTTTCTGCCCGATGTTTATTTTCTCGTCGTCTCAATTTCCCAAATCAGAGGCGATGCAACCCAATAACGGTAACATGCAGGACGAACAGCCAGAAAAAGTGTTACCTATGTGTTACCTCTTAGAAATAGAGAAATATTTAATTAAATCCTTATTAAACAAGGCATAAGAAGAAACTCTCGCTCAACAGAAAATCAACCAACCACATAAAAACAAAATTAAGGTAACATATTATTCTATTATTCTAGACTGAACCATAATTTGTGTTACCATACGCCCACCTAAAGTAACAGTCGTTACCCTTTAGGTAACATCAACTCAAAGATATTAAATTCAACAGGAGAAGATAATGAATACAAGGGCAATCACATTAGCGATTATGCTCGGCACTCTAGGCGGCAATGCAATAGCTGAAAGTGCTCAACCTACAGTCGATGCATCGAGACTCACGCTGGCCATGGCGAGTACTACAGTAGCGCAGTGGACAGAAGTATCAAAACCTGCGATAAACGCCAAATTTTCGGCAGACGGTATTGAGCTTAAGGTTTCTGAAAGATTGGAAAAATTAGCCGCCGAACTAAATTTACAACTCGAATCAAAGCTAATTCGGGAACCAAAACATGCGATGTAATCACTGGAAAAAGCTCGGAGCTAGATTAGCTACCGAGCTTTTTTAAACTATTGCCTTGTAATTCGCGTTTATCGTAAACCTCCGAAAAAATATCACAAATTTAGCAATAAGCTCTCCAAATTAGCCTTTCATCACCCGAATTAACTGGTTACACTCAATAATCGCATAACTTACCAGTACTTCGCCATGTCTAAGCCAAAAGCTCTCAGCCGCATTGATGCAAATATTCTCCGCCAGTTACAATCTGATGGCCGTATCAGCTATGCCGAACTCGCAAGACGTGTTGGGCTGACGACGACGCCCTGTATGGAGCGCGTAAAACGAATGGAAAAGGCGGGCGTTATTAAAGGGTATACAGCGTTGCTTGACCCGGCCTATCTAGAAGCCGAACTCGTCGTTTTTGTGCAGATTCGGCTGTCGCGAACATCCCAGGATATTTTCGAGCAATTTACCGAAGCTGTTTTTGCCCTGAGCGAGGTTCAAGAGTGTTACCTGGTTTCGGGGAATTTTGATTACTTGATCAAAGCCCGGGTAGCTGATATGTCTGCTTACCGCGACCTTTTGGGCGATACACTGCTGACACTACCCGGTGTGCAGGAATCTACAAGCTATGTCGTTATGGAACAAGTGAAAGAAACGCTAAATATTCCCGTGCCTAGCCAATAGCCGATACTGTAAAGCAGAGCTACCTTGGATGCGGTTAATTTCTCGACGAGCGGATAGATGTATAAGCTAAATCGAGCTTTGAGACTTCGTGGGGTGCCCGAAAAAAACCAACGTAGTGACCCTGGGGATTTAAGATTGCGATGTTCCCACTGTGTTCGACTTGGTAGTTTTCTCCCCCTCCCGGTACTTTTTTAAAGGGTATGTTTAGTTGCGTTGCAAAGCGGTGTAATTCCAGAAATTCGCCCGTAACACCGATAAATTCCCGATTAAAAAAACTCACATAATCTAATAGTTTTTCAGGGGTATCGCGCGCCGGATCAACGCTAACCATAACAACCTGTAAATCTGAGCCAAAATCTCCTTCGAGCTGTTTGGTATAGAATCGGTTAAGTAAAGCCATCGTAGTAGGGCAGATATCGGGACAATAGGTAAATCCGAAAAATACCATCGACCATTTCCCCTTTAAGTTTTCTGTCGTAAATTGCACATTGTTATGATCCAGCAAAGAAAAATCTTTAAACGACCGGACCTTCTCAAATAGAAATACGCCCCTTTTTTTCAATTCCTCGTCGGATAGAACCACTGGAAGGTTAAGCCGATAAACAAAAAGGCTCAAGATGCTCGTGATGAAAACAACAACGACAATAACGGTACGAATAATATTGCGCTTTTGATCTGAAGCAAGGTGCTGAAGGGCAGGTTGTGCGGGATCGACATTCAACGGGGTATCAGTGTCCATTATAAAGCCACCTCAATCAGTACTTTATGAGGATAAACATAGTGATCCAATAACATCGACAAATATAAAGCCATCAAATAGACGATGGAGAACTTAAATGTTGAAAACGGAGCTCTAGGGACGCCACGCATTATCGCGATCGCCCAATACAAAAAGATCAAGCCCAATACAATCGCAGCGACTAAATAGAGAGGCCCACTCATACCAGTGGCAAAAGGCAATATTGTTGCGGCCAATAAAACAAATGTATAAAGCAGTATATGCAGTGCCGTGTACTTTACGCCATGCGTAACCGGCAACATGGGAATACCCGCTTTTGCATAATCGTCTTTCCGATGGATCGCCAGCGCCCAAAAGTGAGGAGGGGTCCATGCAAACACAATGAGGACTAACAATAGACCATAGCCGTGAACTTCGTTCGTTACCGCCGTCCAACCTAACAGAGGAGGAGCAGCGCCAGGTAAACCACCGATAACAATATTTTGTGGAGTCGCCCGTTTTAACCACAGAGTATAAATACCCGCGTAACCAATCATGGAAAAGAGTGTCAGCCAAGCTGTAAGTTGGTTGACCATTATTAGCAACATGCTCAGACCAATTAGCCCCAATGCGATAGCAAAAATTCCAGCGTCTTTTGGCTTCACCCGACCTTGTGCGATAGGGCGGTTATGAGTTCTCGCCATAATTAGATCAATGCGCTGGTCGGCTAAATGATTCAACACGGCGCCACAGGCAGAACACAAGCCAATGCCTATATTTCCAAAAATCAAAATCTCCCAGGGAATGACCCCCGGCGTAGCCATTAACATCCCCACAATGGTAGTCAGCAACATGAGGTACACGACGTTTGGCTTTGTTAGCTCATAAAAGTCCCGCCACTTTAGCGTTTGCTGTTCGGTTTCGTTACCCGGTTCTAACATTCTCAGCTATCTCTTTTCAGCGGGCTGCAACGCCCTTGCGAATAATTTTCGTCGTGTGACTTTCTTTTTAATCTCGGTAAAGTCACCCGCCACAAACTTCAAAACAAAAGGGCGCAACAACTTTATGACCTTCCTCATCTAAAAACTTTCTTTATCAGTAATAATTTGTATTTTCTATTTAATGAGTCGTTTCATATCTTTAACGACTGCTTTTCCCAGTGTGTTAAGGGTCGCTTGATCGGTGTTTTCAACGGCATACTGCATCATTATCCAGCCTCTGGGATCGATCACATTAAAGCTATCATGCAAAAATGGCTTCGCATTGGAACTGGCAAAAAGCGCCTCGATCGTATCTTTGTTAATCGAAAGCACGTCTATTCCAATATACTCATTATCTAAACGGTGCTGTAGTTCATCGCCAATGACGCCATCTGTGGTGACATAGATGAGTCGAACCCGGTTCATGTTTTTAGCTAATGCCGTAATACTTTGCCTTGCGACATAAAGCATTTTCTCGCAAGATCCTATACAGTTATAGTCCCCGAAAACGATAAAGGCCCACTTGGGTTCCGGTTTATTGTAGTCAAAGTGCTCACCATTAACGGTCGATAGCGACAGATCAATGAAAGGCAAGGGCGGCACTACCAGCTCACCATTGTTAACGGTACCGAGATCCACTGCTTTTGTCTCTACCAGTAAATATAGGATGCTTGACAATATCAAGACCCCAGCGGGAATTCCAAATATGCCTAGAATAATTTTTCGGTTTTTCTTTTGTTGATCGGAACTACCTATTTCTGTTGACACCTAATCTAGCCTCTTCTGTCTTTCATTTGTCGTTTTAAGTCTTACCTTTAATCAGTGCAATAATATTGGTGTTTGCCACGATTACCAAAAGCGTCAGCGCCACGCTCATTGAAAACCACTGCACCGCATAGCCAGTATGTTTCGCAGGCTTTAAATTGACCACGACCCAGTTTTCTTCAAATGAGCCTGGCGAATTTTTAGCGAGCCTGACGGTATAAGGAAACACGGGGACTGAAATTTCCGAGGCCAATTTAGACACGTTAATCGTTTGCATGACACGCGGCCATGCAGCCGCCGATTCTTCAGTACCCAGCGTTAACATTTCACTTTGGGGAACGTGTACCTCGCCCACTAAGTCGACAATTCCGTTTAATTCTCCTACTGACGGGAGTGATCGCCTAGAGCTATCTCCAGCCACCCAGCCCCGATTAACAAACACCCAATGATCACGATCGTGCAATTTAAACAGAGTTACGACCTCGTAACCGAACTGTCGATTGTGGATTCGATTGTCTAGATACACCGTACGCTGATGGTCAAACTCACCCGTCAATCGAATAGGTTGATAACGCAAGTCCGCAAGGTCAAACAATTCTTCGATATCGACTGGTCCCTGCCGCTCGCGAGTTTCAAAATGTGCCTGAAGTACCGTCTTTTCCCCAGCACGCTCTAGTTGCCAAAAACCCAAAGCCAACAGAAAGGGCAATAGTAATAATGCCAGGCCAATAGATCGCCATTCGGGAGTAAACAAAAAACCTCGCGTTTTCAAAGTGTAACTACCTGTTTTTCTTCAAAGCTTAGAGTATTGGGTTTCGAAATAAGCATCGGCGGGTATCGCTGGGTTATAATACCGGAAAATTCACAACACATTGGGGATTAACTATGTGGTTAAAAACGGTCATCGTAATACTCTTTATTGCACTGGTCATCAGTTTATTTACCAGCCTAAGTTTTTTAATACAGGACAGGGAGGTAACAAACAAAAGCTCTTTTAGAACATGGAATACACTCAGCGTACGCTTAGTTCTTGGTATTTTGTTGATCGGCTTTCTATTTTACGGGGTATTCACGGGACAACTCGGATCGAATGCGCCATGGGATGCCCGCTATGCAGACAAAATACAGTCTACCAAAGACCCCGTAAGTTCCCCGATCGTACCCAAATAAAGCATCCCAAAATCTTGCTATCCCATTCTATTTTCATTGACTAACCATTAAACGTAAAAACGGTTGTGAAGTAATCCTCACAACCGTTTTTTTGTTAGTCAATTGGGTTTAGATAATATAAACAAACAAAAACAAACCTACCCATACAACATCGACAAAATGCCAATACCAAGAGGATGCTTCAAATCCGAAATGATCTTCAGGTGTGAAATGACCACCTTTAGCGGAACGGAGCCATTGTACCAGTAACATAAATGCACCTAAGCAAACGTGAAATCCGTGAAATCCGGTCAACATAAAGAAAGTCGATCCGTAGATACCCGATGACAGGTACAAACCATATTCAACATAGGCTTCGTGATATTCCAGGTACTGTAAGTAAACGAAAATGAAACCTAGAGTCACGGTGATGCCTAACCAAAGATTTTGCTTTTTGCGGTTACCAGCGAGAAGACCCAAGTGGGCAATATGTGCGGTCACACTGGAGCTCATCAATATGATCGTGTTCCACATAGGCAACCAGTGCAGGACATTTGCCCAACCGGGGAAACTCAGATTCTTTTCAGGACCAGTCATAACACCATTATTGGCCATTATCTGTGCACCCGCTCCGCCGACAGCATCCTGTGGTGTTTGCATCATTGGCCATTCATAACTAAAACTTTCCCATAGCAGGTAACTAAACCGCCCACCGTCGCCTTCTCCGCCAAGCCACGGTCCAGCAAGGTTACGTACGTACCACAGTGCCCCGAAAAAAGCGGCGAAGAACATCACTTCGGAAAATATGAACCACTGCATACCAATCGCATAGGAATGCTTCAGCTGCCCGCTATTCATACCTGCGCGGTTTTCAATAATAGTCGTGCGGAACCATGCGAACATCGTTCCCAAAAATATCACCAAGCCGACGATAAATATAAACCACGAGTTAGTCGCCACACCCGGATCGCCAAAAGTCTTATCATTCAGCACGCTTGCGCCACCGAATAGCGTGGTAAACAAGGAGAGACTGGCCCAAATTGCCAATCGACTTTTTTCCGGGACGTAATAGGCCTCGTAATCTGTGTTGCTTTGACCTGACATTTTTTTTCTCCGTTAATTTCTTTGTTTCAATCTTCTACCAAGAAGAAGCGAAAGAAACAGCTTATTGTTTCAACGTTTCGCGATGGCGGCTTGCGGATTTACCATCGCTGTCACATCAAAAAGTGTATAGGATAAAGTTATCGTTTTTATATCGTCCGGAAGATCCTGGTCGACTATAAACTGCAGGGGCATATTGGTTTCTGCACCGGCGGACAGCGGCTGCTGGTTGAAACAAAAACACTCCGTTTTATGAAAATAGTCTGCGGCTCGACTGGGCGCAATACTCGGTATCGCCTGCGCTACCATATCGTTTAACAACGGGTTCTTTGCGAAAAAAACCGTATCGTTGACCGCACCGGGATTAACTTTCACCACCGATTGCGTGGGGTGAAACACCCAAGGCATACCATCATTGTTCGTCGCCACAAATTGAACTCTAATCTCTCGACTAAGATCAACCGCAGATTCCACGACCTCGTAACGCTCACCACTTGTCTTGCCATTGATGCCTAATACATCACATAACACATTATAAAGTGGGACCATCACTACAAAAACAAAGGCGAACATGGCAACAGCTACGATTGATAACTTTCCAACCGTCTTGGTAATAGAGCTGTTTACTGACACATTCGCCATCTTTACTGTCCTATGCTAGCTGTTAGTTGCTAGATTTTTTCTTACCGTAAAATCATTCAATTGCTGCACTCGACGCTCATTTAACATCGGGTGGAGTAGTGAATGTATGGTAAGGAGCAGGGGTCGCAACCGTCCATTCAAGGCCTTCGGCGCCTTCCCAAGTTTTTTCTTCACTCGTTGGCTTGCCGGCCATAATGGTATGAATCACATTAAACAGGAACAATATCTGTGAAGCCCCATAGATGAATGCACCAATCGACGACATGGTATTAAAGTCAGTGAACTGCAATGCATAATCCGGAATACGTCGTGGCATACCCGCTAGACCCAAAAAGTGCTGAGGGAAGAACGTTAAGTTAAAGCCAACAAATGAAATCCAAAAGTGTGCCTTACCCATATTTTCGTTGTACATTTTCCCACACCACTTAGGAAGCCAGTAGTAAATGGCTGCCGACATGCTGAATACCGCACCGGCCACCATCACATAATGGAAGTGAGCTACAACAAAATAGCTATCGTGGTACTGGAAATCGACGGGAGCCAGCGACAACATTACGCCGGTAAAACCGCCAACGGTAAACAAAAATACAAAACCGATGCAAAAGAGCATTGGCGTTTCGAAGGTCATCGACCCGCGCCACATCGTAGTAATCCAGTTGAAAACCTTTACGCCAGTCGGTACGGCAATCAACATGGTTGCATACATAAAGAATAGTTCACCGGTCAGCGGCATGCCAACGGTATACATGTGGTGCGCCCAAACGATAAATGACAAGAAGGCGATGGAGGCCGTGGCATAAACCATTGAGTCGTAACCGAACAGTGGCTTGCGAGCAAAAGTTGGAATGATCTGAGAAACCACACCAAAAGCAGGCAAGATAATTATGTATACTTCCGGGTGACCGAAGAACCAAAAAATATGCTGGAACAATACCGGGTCGCCACCACCAGCAGCCGAAAAGAAACTGGTTCCGAAATGGACATCCATCAACATCATTGTCACGGCGCCCGCCAATACTGGCATAACCGCAATCAACAAAAATGCTGTAATTAACCAGGTCCATACAAACATCGGCATTTTCATATAAGTCATGCCCGGGGCACGCAGATTAACGACTGTCGCTATTATGTTAATTGATCCCATTATCGACGATAAGCCCAAAAGATGGACACCAAATATAAAGAAGGTGACGGTATCGGGCGCATAAGTTGTGGATAGTGGTGCGTAGAACGTCCAGCCGAAGTTAGGAGCACCGCCTTCCATAAACAAAGTTGAGGCCAACAGTGCAAAGGTAGGGGGAAGAATCCAGAAACTTAAGTTATTCATTCTCGGCAGGGCCATATCTGGCGCGCCAATCATCATGGGGATCAACCAGTTCGCCAATCCCACGAAAGAGGGCATAATCGCACCAAATACCATGACTAAGCCATGCATGGTGGTCATCTGATTGAAAAACTCAGGCTCTACTATTTGTAGACCTGGCTGAAATAGTTCAGCACGTATAATCATGGCAAAAGCGCCGCCCATAATAAACATGGCGAAGCTAAACCAAAGATACATAGTACCGATGTCTTTGTGGTTGGTGGTTAAAACCCACCGCATTAAGCCTTTAGCAGGCCCGTGATGTGCACTCATTTTCGGAACCTCCTATTTAGACTGTTTATAGTTATATACGTCGATGGGTTGGACAATATCGCCCATATTATTACCGAACGCATTACGTTGATAAGTAACAACAGCGGCCATATCTACATCATTGAGCTGACCACCAAAAGCCTGCATTGCAGTACCGGGTACGCCATCAACGGCTACCCGTAGATGATCACCAACAATTCCAGTAGAAATTGCGCCTCCAGCGATCGCTTTACCAACGCCCCCTTCACCGTTCATTCCATGACAGGCCGCACAACTTCGATTATAAATCGTCTTACCTGCTACCATTTGCTCGTCGAGAGTGAACTGTTTGCCCATCAGAGACTTAATTTCTGCAGCTTGAGATTTTTTCCCGGCTAACCAAGCGGTGTATTCATCCGCTTCGACAACGTTCACCACAATCGGCATAAAGCCATGATCGCGGCCGCACAGCTCGGCGCACTGACCACGGTAAACGCCAGTTTTTGTCACCTTGGTCCAGGTTTCGTTGATAAATCCTGGCACTGCATCTTTTTTAACGGCTAGTGCCGGTACCCACCACGCATGAATAACGTCATTACCAGTAATCAGGAAACGAACCTTGGTATTCACCGGGATAACAACAGGCTCATCGACTTCTAATAAGTAATGCTCACCTTTGGAATCATCATTATAAATTTCTGATTTATCTGTGCGCAGGTTACTGAAAAAGCTGACATTTTCGCCATCCGCGTCGATGTATTCGTATTTCCACTTCCATTGATAACCGGTGACTAGGATATCAAGTTCCGAATCCTCAAAATCATAAACATCAAGTAAAGTATTGGTCGCTGGAAAAGCAATGACAAGAAGAATGAGAAAAGGAACAACTGTCCAGGCAATTTCTACCGACGTACTTTCGTGAAAATCTGCTGACTCTGCACCTTTAGACTTTCGGTGAGTCACCACCGAATAAAGCATCACACCAAACACCACAACGCCAATCCACACACAAATCCAAAGAGCGATCATATGTAAATCGTAAATCTTTGCCCCTATTTCGGTAACGCCTGGCGACATATTCATTTGCCAACGCTGAGCTTCTTCAGCCCACACAACCGTACTCATCATTGTGAGTAGCAATAGGACAGGACTAAGCGCCAGCTTCGACAGCCGTTTCGCTTGTAAATGCATCTCCCGTGTCTCCATTAAAATGTTAAAAATATCCCAGTGCCAAAACTGTTAATGATGTAACTACATACTCCCAAATAGACGAAATCGACCATTTTCAATTAGAAATGGACCTTTTCGACTAAGAAGAGGCAAGAACTTACAATTCTTGTGCAGATGCTCAGGAATTCATTAACGCCTGATATTTAGCATTATTTTTCACTACATATATCAGGTTCAAGCCGCTGAGTGCGACAAAACGCGGCAATTATACGCAGCTTTGATAGTACAGGCCACTAGTTGCCTTCTAAAAACTGAAAGATTCAAGTGAATCGATCAAAAACCGTACTTTTTGTGGTGTATAAAGGGGTAATTCCCTCCAAATACATGGTTTTTACCGCATCTTTCCTGAAGTTATTGTAGTAAATTTTCACCTTTTTGGAACTAATTCACACTAATTCCGTCGAATAACTGTTTTATTCTGTTCATCGCAACAGGCTTATTCTTTTTTCCCCATTAAACTTTATTTTAAATAAGAGCAGACTGGTCATCCATTCTCGAACCCCCAAATTTGGAGAATGGACTGTTTTTTCTGCCAGAAGCTTGTTACTGCTTTCACTTGACTGTGAGACGCTGAGCCACAGATGCCCGTCTATTAACTAACACATATCCCAGTTTTTTCTTTAGCTATCAATTACCTAAAATGAATTGTGATGCACGCGCCCAAAATCCTTCGATAAAAAGAGCACACTAAATAACCACAAAACTCAGCAAAGCAATGTTGTCATTTTCTCTCAATCTAGCGAAGCGTGAAATATGTACTAGCCTTAAAACCACACTATTTGACTGGAAGGAGCGAGTCGAACCGCCTTAGACGCATTATTTTGGTCGGCCTAATGCCAGAATTAGCTTGCCCTACATACTCAATTCAGGAGAAATTTGTGTCGATCACAGCCATTCATGAAATGATAAAAAGAGCCAAAGACCATGAACAGAAACACAAAAACTTAGCTCAGTTACTCGAACAACACATCGAAAATAATGAATATTCAGGGATTAAACTACCCGATGACGATGCCACCACAGGATTGGTTAGATTTGTAACCGCTTATATCGAACACGTCCCCAAATTTATTGAAGCAACGCACAACATTACATCTTCAGCGGGTATTCTTATGCACGCCAGTCCATTTATCGAATTAGCAGAGGCTTATTTTCTCAAGCCTCCCAGTATTGTCGCAGGTCACGTTGGATTAGATGAGTTAATGTACGAAGCTTACCTCGCTCATCGTTTAATGGAAGAAGTCAACGATCGATTCATGGTGCGGACTTCGGTCCCGCTTATTCCGATGGATATGACTAAATCCAATTTGATCATACACACACTCATTGGAGAACCGTTCGCCAACGAGCTTGACGAAGCAGTTCATTACACCACAGAGAGAGCAATGATTAGGGAACATGTTTACAGCAGTGAAGCCTTTCTCGCCTATGTCGACCAACACGTCGACAACCACTGGGAGAATGAAATTAAACACTGGCCCTGCCTTATAGACCATCTATCTGTAAACATTCAAATTAGTGGTCTCGACGCGTAGTTCCGTTGCCTTTTTTAGGATCGAGGATATTAACAATATGAACTTCGTCTTCGTGGCCTAAAGCCTCTTCACCGGCGCGGGGCTGGTTCACTCGGGTGACGATCTCCTGTTCACCGATTTCTTGGGGACCATTGTCTGTCATTACATCCCGATAGTGGCAGCGTACACATTCACGAACTTGTTGGTCCTTGTCATTCATGAACATCAGCAGCTTGTCCATCTCTGCGCAGCGAGGACACACAGCCCCTGCTATAAAACGTTTAACGATTTTGTCATGACTCATCGAAGGTCTCCCGTGCCGATAATACCGCTGTGTCGAAGTAAAGCATCGGCATTAGGCTCTCGCCCGCGGAAATTGACAAATAACTCCATTGGGCTGCAGGAACCGCCTTTTTGCAGTATCTCTGTCAAAAAACTATTACCCGTTTCCGCATTAAATACCCCCTCTTCTTCAAATCGGGAGAATGCATCTGCCGAGAGAATTTCGGCCCATTTATAGCTGTAGTATCCTGCAGCGTAACCTCCCGCAAAAACATGGCTAAACCCGTGCTGAAAACGATTGATGTCTGGAACCGGATATACCGCCACCTGGCCTCGCACATCATCTAACACTTCTTGAATATTCACAGGCGACTCGGCGGAGTAATTAAGATGCATCCGCAGGTCAAACAAGGCAAATTCTAACTGCCGCATCATCTGCAACCCGGATTGAAAGTTTTTCGCCTCCAACAGTTTTTTTAGTAATTCTCCCGGCAGCGGCTCGCCGGTCTGATAATGGCCTGAAATCAACGGTATGGCCTCACGGTCCCAACACCAGTTTTCCAGAAATTGACTGGGGAGCTCGACGGCGTCCCATGCCACGCCGTTTATCCCCGACACCGCAGCGCACTCAATGTTCGTCAGCATATGATGCAAGCCGTGTCCAAACTCATGAAAGAGAGTGGTTACCTCAGCGTGTGTCAGTAGGGAAGGGGTGTCAGCCGTGGGTGAACTGAAATTACAGGTAAGAAATGCGACGGGTAATTGCAAATGGCCATCGGGTAATCTTCGTCGCACCCGGCAGTCAGCCATCCAGGCTCCCCCGCGCTTATGATCACGCGCAAAAATATCCAAATAGAATTTCGCAATCAGTATTCCGTCTTTCAAGACATGAAAAAATTTTACGTCAGGATGCCATGTCTCGGAGGATGCCTCCGTGATTTCAATACTATAGAGTCGGTTAACAACCGTAAACATTCCCCCGATCACTTTATCCGCGGGAAAATAGCAGCGCAATTCTTCTTGCGAGATCGAGTATTTATGAAGGCGGAGTTTTTCGCTAAAATAGGGAATATCCCACGCGCACAATGTCGCGGTGCCTTCACCGGACGCAAATGCAGACAACTCTTCATAGTCTTTTTTTGCCACCGGCAGAGACTTTTCGACAAGATCTATTAGAAATCCTTCTACTTGCTTCGGCGTTTCCGCCATTTTTGTGGCCAGCGAATACTCTGCATAATTAGCAAAACCTAGCAAATGCGACATCTCGTGCCGTAATTTCAAAATTTCGTCCATTAGTGGGCTGTTGTCCCAAGTACCTGCTTCCGGACCCTGGTCAGACGCGCGGGTGGTAAACGCTATATACATTTCCTTACGCAACTCAGCATTCGCGCAGTATTGCATGAGCGGCAAGTAAGCGGGCACATCGAGACTGACAACATAGCCTGCCAAGCCTTTTTCTGCGGCGGTTTGTCGATACAGTTGCAAGACATTGTCCGGAATCCCCTCGAGTAATTGTTTGTCCAGAATGTGCTTAGTCCAACCCTGTGTTGCGTCCAAGACGTTGTTTGAAAATTGCGTCGACAATTCAGCGAGACGCTTTTTGATATCACCAAACCGAACCTGCTTTTCAGATTCAAGCGCAATGCCCGATAGCTTAAAATCCCGTAGGGAGTTTTCTACGGCTTTTCGCTGCGCCGCACTAATATTCGCTGCGTCGGCGTTCTCCAAAACAGATTCATACTGTTCATACAATCGAGTATTTTGACCCATTTCGGTGGAATATTCGGTGAGCTTCGGAAGGCAACAGTTATATACGTCTCGCAGTGCATCAGAGTTTTTTACGCCATTTAAATGACTTATTGGCGCCCATAATTTTGTCAGCTCGTCGTCCCACTGCTCCATAGATAAAAGAAATTGAGTCTGGTTAACTGTTCCGTCTTGCAACAAATCGGCAATGCGCCGCCGATTTTCTCGTAACAAAAAGTCGAGCGCGGGCTCCACGTGCTCTGGTTTAATATCTGAAAAAGCCGGCAATGGCGAATCTTGTAACAGCGGGTTAGACACAGTGCTCAATTCCTCTAAGATTGTTTAATTTGTCGTTTACACCAACATCCTGAACTGGCCAAGTAAGCCTTAAACAGCGAACGATGATCACTGTCTAAATACGGGGTGCTGTAAACTAAATTTTGTTATTGTATTACATCGATAGCAATTAGCTCGACAAAAAACGCTTTAATCACTTTTCAGTCCTTTGCAAGATGCAATAAAAAGTTGCTACCGGTAGCAGGATAAGCATATTTCATCATGTCGTAATCAAAAAGTCGGCGCTGAAAAACATCTCCAGAGTCGCTATACAAGACGGAGCCATAAAAATGTCATATCGATTAAAAGTCGTAATTGCGATACTAACATTCTCTACTGTTCAATTTTTTCCAACAACTGCAGCAGAATATCTTGGGCCAGATCAGCCGCACATCATCGTTCACGGCTATGGACAAATTGAACAGATCCCCGATAAAGCGATCATTCGATTTGAAGTCTCAGCAATCGACAATACACTTTATTTAGCTAAGGAATCTGTCGATAAAACGATTGCCAAAGCCATTAAAGTCGCAAAAAAAGAACGGATAGATGAGGACGACATCAGTGCCTCAAAAATAAATGCATCGCCACAATACGATTGGCAAAATAAGACGAGAGTCTACAAGGGTGAGCGGGTGAGCCGGCAAGTCGAAGTAAACCTCTCGGACATCAAGCGTTACAATAGCTTGGTCGATGGCCTATTGCTGTCTGGTATTTCCCGCTTGCAACCCGTTGAGCTGGGTTTTAGTGAACAAAAAAAGCTGGAAAATAAAGCCCTTACTTTAGCGCTCGATGATGCCAAACTTAAAGCGAAGACGATGGCGGAACACCTCGGCACCGAAGTGGACGGCATTTTCCAAATCGCTCCTATAGAACACGGCTCAATCGTTACCCGAATGGCCATGCAAGCCAGTGCAGAAAGTCGCGATGATAAGGCCCCACTAAAGCCAGGCAAACAAAAAATACAACAACAGATCAGGGTGATTTATTTATTGAAAAAGGAACAGTCAGTAAATTAGCTGAAACCCTTATTCCGCTTCTAGCTCACCTCGGATCGCGTCAATAACGGTGTCGGTTCGAGGTCGTAAACCGCGCCACACATAAAATGACTCCGCGGCCTGTTCGACCAACATGCCTAATCCATCAGCCACCGCCCAGGCTAAATTTTCCGCACCCCAGCGCATAAACGGTGTTGGTGCTGCGCCATACATCATATCGTAACAACAACCGTCATCACTGATAAGGTCAGAGGGCAAAGGCGGCATTTCACCCGCCAAACTGGCACTGGTGCCATTAATAATAATATCAAACTGATTGGCCTCTAATGCCTCAAAACTACAGGCTCTAACATCAGCCAAATCGCTAAAATTGTTGGCCAGGTCTTGAGCCTTCCGCACGGTTCGATTTACGATCACCAAATGACTCGGCGCCTGTTTGATAATGGGTTCGAGAATGCCGCGAATAGCTCCCCCAGCGCCTAACAACAAAACCCTGCGGTTGGCAATTTCCCAACCGAGGTTTGCACAAATATCTGTCACCAACCCGGTGCCGTCAGTATTATCACCGTAAATACTGCCGTCGTCTTTCAATTCCAGTGTATTTACGGCACCAGCCCGACGCGCTCGACTGCTTAAATTGTCTGAAAATTCAAAGGCTTCTACCTTAAAGGGAACGGTAACATTGAGACCTTTCCCCGCATTATCGAAGAAACTCCTTGCGGCGCTTGCAAACTTTTTCTTGTCGACCTTATGTGCGCGGTAGCTAAGATCTTGACCCGTTTGTTTGGCAAACGCCTGATGAATCTGCGGGGATTTACTGTGCTTAATCGGATTGCCAAAAACAGCATATTTGTCGACCATAATTTTTTTCACTTTATTTCATAATCAACAGCGCGAAATGGTTCCTGGCACTAGAGGGCGACCGGTATGTCGCAATGTGAGGCAATCTCTTATTGGAACCACTCGTTTTTATTCATTAGAAGTAGAGTTAATCCAATCCCGCCCTATCAGAAACTTGCTCGTCAAATCTTGTTCCGGGCTACCTTCTTCTGCTTGCCACATGTATTCCCAACGAACAAGGGGGGGTAGGGACATCAGGATAGACTCTGTACGGCCATTTGATTGTAGGCCAAAAATGGTGCCGCGATCTTGCACTAGATTAAATTCAACGTACCGCCCCCGGCGATACAGCTGGAACCCCCGCTCACGTTCACCATAGATCATATCTTTTCTTTTCGCGACTATCGGCTGGTAAGCTTTAGTATAAGAATCGCCCACAGCGCGTAAAAAAGCGAAGCTCTTATCGAAACCGCCGTCACTTTGTGAGAGCGTGAGATCATCAAAAAATAGCCCTCCGACGCCGCGAGGCTCCTTGCGATGAGGCAAATAGAAATACTCGTCGCACCACTTTTTATATCGGGAATAAAAGTCATCACCGAACGGTTTACAGGCGTCATAGGCGGTTTGGTGCCAAAACCGGCAATCTTCTTCAAATCCGTAATAGGGCGTTAGATCATAACCACCGCCAAACCACCAAACGGGTAGCTCACCTTCTTTCTCCGCTATAAACATGCGGACATTGGCGTGGCTGGTTGGCACGTAAGGGTTATTCGGGTGCATCACTAATGACACTCCCATGGCCTGAAAACTTCTCCCTGCCAATTCCGGGCGCGACTGAGTGGCTGAGGGGGGCATCTTGGAACCAAAAACATGAGAAAAATTCACGCCACCTTTTTCAAAAACATCACCCCCGCTAATAACGCGTGACCGACCTCCACCACCTTCGGGTCGTTTCCAGGAATCTTCAATAAAACTGGCACCGCTGTCTTCTAACTGCAGTGTCTTACAAATATCATCCTGTAACTGAAGAAGATATTGTTTAACCTGCTCTATGTTTTGGCTTTCCATACTGTCAAGCACTCCACTAATGCCAATTTCTCTTTTTAATGCTGTGTTCTTATCAGGTTGTTAACGATAACGATAAAACACATCCCGCTATCAACATTTACCCTGTCGCTAAATTACCACTCGTCGATTAGGACGCGGTCCGTAGTATTTCACCGGACATCAGGTCACGAATTTCCGTCGGTTTCTTTGATGACCCCAGATTACCACTCACGATACAGTCCAGGTACTCACCCATTTGACGTTGCAATTGCCAAGGCCAAAGCGGAGGGCGGTCACCGCTATAATTTGCTGAGGTTGATACAATCGGGCCCCCGAAACCTGCACACAAGCGAGAAACAATCGGGTGAGCGCTGACTCTCAAGGCAACGGTTTCATGATTGCCTCTAACGAGATCATGCGCGCATCCATTATCGGGCACGACCCATGTAGTAGGGCCAGGCCAAGTTTGACGTAAGTTCTTGATGGAGGAGTCGCTGAGTCCCTTCAAATACGGAGCAAATTGTTCGATAGAATCCGCCACCAGAATTAACCCCTTGCTCGGACTACGGCCTTTTATCGACAATAAGCGAAGCAGTGCTTTTTTATTATTTGGGTCACAACCTAACCCCCACACAGCCTCAGTTGGATATCCGACGACACCGCCTCCACGAAGCATCTTGACGGCCATAGTGATCGCCAGGCGTTCGTGAATGATTGGCTTATGTAAGCTGATCTGCATAGGGCAAGTGCGGGGAAAGGCTTAAGCTTTCAGTTTTTCCTGCAGTGCCTGGTCTTTCGCAATGACCACTTGTGCACTAGCTTCTCGCTCTTCAATCAGCTTGCGATGCATTGCAGGGTCTGCGGCACCAAATATTTGAGCCGCAAGATAAGCCGCATTTTTTGCACCGGCTTTACCTATAGCAACAGTAGCGACAGGAATACCTCCGGGCATTTGTACTGTTGACAACAGTGCATCTAAGCCATCTAAAGAAGCGTTAATAGGCACACCGATTACCGGTTTTAAAGTTGCCGCTGCAACCGCTCCAGCGAGGTGAGCAGCCATTCCAGCCGCACAAATAAAGGCACCACAGCCCCGCTCGTCGGCGTCGACAACATAGTCGTGAGTCACTTTGGGGGTTCTGTGTGCTGAAGTAACTTTAACTTCGAATTCGATATCAAATGTTTTTAATACTGCAAATGCTGGTTCCATCTGAGGTAAATCAGAGTCGGAACCCATCAAAATAGCGACAAATCGATTGCTCATCATAATTCCTTCACTTTTCAAAGACTAAATTTTTTCCGACCTAATTGGCGTACACTTGTCTACTTAATAAATTAGCCCAGAATCCCGCAAAGGCGCGGAAATTAACTAACCTTGGTCTCGATTGCAAGAACAATTGGCTTAAATGGGAAGGTTTTTCCAAATTTCTAATGCTGCCTTCTGTTATCGAAGTGCCTGAGACTGCAAAACCCCAATGCCAAAGACCTCTAAATAGAAGCGCCTCCCACCCATTCTCTCTTCCAACACATAACAAACGACCCCTTACCGGTCAGCACCACTTCGATGACAGAGCCGGAACCAAGGAACATTTCATTTGAAATCAAGCCGACGAAAGACGGAAATATCGGCCTTCATGATTTTCGATAAGGCCTTTGATTTCCAATAAAGTCAGCATTGAAACCAACTCGGAAATGTCCCACCGATGCCTTTCTTGAAGTTGATCTAAAGATACAGGGTCAAAACCCAAACTATCCAGAAGCAGTTTTTCTCTGTCGTTCAAATCTACTGTGTCCAGGTCGACCTGGGTTGCAATCTGAGTCGTTGGGGCAGTAGATAACCACCCACTCAATTCCTCGATGATATCGTCGATCGTTTCAACTAATTTTGCACCTTGCCGAATAAGAGCGTTGCAACCTTTTCCACCGGGATTGTGTATTGAGCTTGGTATCGCCAATACCTCACGGTTCTGTTCCAAAGCCATGCGAGCCGTTATTAATGATCCACTTTGCAACGCCGCTTCTACGACCAAAACGGCTAAACTCATCCCGCTAATTACGCGATTCCGACGCGGGAAATTATAGGGCCGTGGTGGGGTTTCTAGCGCAAATTCTGAGATGAGTAATCCGTGCTGCATTATCCTATTGTTCAATGTCCTGTGACGTGCCGGATAGACACGATCTACCCCGGTACCCAAGACGGCAATTGTATCGCCTTCCTCATCAAGTGCGCCGGTATGACTCTGCGCGTCAATGCCAAGTGCGAGGCCACTAGTAATGGTAAAACCACTGCGGGCCAACTCTCCGGAGAAACGAAGAGCATTTTCCAGACCTTGCCGCGACGTGCGCCGGCTTCCCACCATCGCTATTTGCGGTGTATTCAGTAAATCGACGTTACCCCGTCCATAAAGTAGGGGCGGGGGGTCAGCTATCTGTTTGAGCAGCGCCGGGTATCGCTTACCCGACAACGGGATAACATGAATATTTTTCTGCTGGATAAGCTGCAAATCATTCTCAACCCGCTGATTAAGCGCCATGGTCTTCGACCGAGAGTATTGCGAAATAACACGTTGGGCAGCCTCGGACACGCCTAAACCTGTCATCTTTTCGGAACTTAGATGGAGAATTTCCTGTGGATCTTCGGTCGCGGCCATCAGCCGTGACAAAGTGGCGTCGGAAAGTTGAGGGGTTCTATGGAGCGCTAAGCAAGCGCGAAGGTCTTCATTTTGCATCGATCTTCCTTGATCAAATGGTTTTCGGCGGGTGTGTATATTATCGTTAATTAAACGGCCACCATCCTTGAGTAACCGCTAGCAAAAGTTGTACGAATTAAGGGCTTAACAAATTAAGGGTTCTGTACTTTGTCCATCACGGCTAGAGATCGAGTCGCTTTAAGTACCAGCGCATAGCTTACTTTTTCAAAGGTGCGAAACACCATCAGGAATCCCGCTCGAGAATCCGGCACCTTCACAACTTCATTAGTAATCGGGTCTCGAACTTGCTCACCAACCCTGTTAATTGCCAATACATGGCCTACGCTCAAACCATCTCTTTCTCCTTTATTCAACACAACCGTATCCATACTGCCAATCTGCGTTACGCCACCCTCAACAGCAACGATATATCCGTCGATATCCATTGGCGGTGTGTCTGGATAAAAATTCGTATTAATTCGTCTTTCTTCGTCGGGAAGTAGGCGATCCCCTCGGCGAACTTCCTGGGTCGTTTGATTAAGCGCTAAATTGGCAACATCATTTTCAAAATCAATGACCTTCGCATTGGCGATCGCCAGTGCTTGGTACCCCAATAGTTCGTTCGTTTCAGGATCCAAAAAAGCTTGACCTTGACGAAATACCCCGAACGTTTCCTGATTTGGTGTAAAGACACCGCGAGCAAACAGCTCGTCACCAGCACCACTAACAATATGTCCAGCTTTTCCAGCGAGAATATACGGGGCTGACTTTAAGTCTTCCGCGCCCACAATACGACTTTCGGTCAAAAACGGCGCAATTGCATCAAGAGGTATGGCCGGGATTGCCAAGTCCAGATCAGATATTCGGACTTTAGGGCTGAGTTTTATATTTCTATTTCGGCTCACAACCAATCTTGGCTGTCCGTTGATATAAACCAAATTGAGCACATCGCCCGGGTAAATTAAATCCGGGTTATCGAGCTGCGGGTTGTTATGCCATATCTCCGGCCACTTCCAGGGACTTTGTAAAAACAGGCCAGAAATGCTCCACAAAGTATCGCCTTTCTTCACAACATAACTTTGCGGGTGATTTTCCTTCAAAGTCAAAGACTCAGCTGCTTGCAAGGATCCGCTAACCACAGTTAAAAATAATGGTAAAAAGAGAACCCGGATGAATCCACCGAGTGTTTTATTCCCAAACAGGGCGTTTTTCATAATGTCAGTCCTTTCTTCGGAACTATTCTAAGCATTAATATCTGTGAATTGTGCAAATAAAAATAGACTATTTACAGTTTTGAGTCGGTATCCACTAGTTAAAATTATTCAGCAACCTGTATACTATAGCAGCAAACCGGACAGCTAACCGCGATTTATGCGTAAGATTAGAAAGGAATATTTTCTTTCTGATCATCATGTTAGCAGTAATACTTAGATTCATACTAGAAGTTCGTCACAACTCCCATGACTATTTTAAATATACTAGAATTTCCAGACCATCGGTTGCGCACTGTAGCCAAGCCAGTAGTGGAGGTCAATGACGCAATCCGAACGCTCGCGGATAACATGTTAGAGACGATGTACGATGCTCCAGGGATAGGTCTTGCGGCAACGCAAGTCAATATTCACAAGCGAGTTGTTGTCATCGACATCAGCGAAAATCAAGATGATCCTCAGCTGTTCATCAACCCTGAAATTACTCTGTGCGAAGGGCCTCTACACGAATACGATGAAGGATGTTTATCCGTGCCGGGATTTTACGAAACTGTCACTCGCCCGGAAGTCGTTTCGGTAAAAGCACTCGATCGAGACGGAATCGCTTTCGAAATAGTCGCAGAGGGGCTATTAGCCACTTGTATCCAACACGAAGTTGACCATCTCGATGGCAAACTATTTGTCGACTATCTGTCGGCCCTCAAACGTACCAGAATTCGGAAAAAGCTGGAAAAACTGCATAAAGAAAATGCCTAGCTTTTGATCGTCTGTTAATCATGTAATTCTCTCCATCTGCAAGAAGGCATTACACCAATGAGCCAAGCTCAACCCCTTAGAGTTGTTTTCGCGGGCACACCAGATTTTGCCGCCATGCATCTGAAAGCGCTACTCGACAATCCCGGTTTTCCGCACGAGATAGTCGCAATATATAGTCAGCCCGATCGCCCTGCGGGTAGAGGAAAAAAACTCAAACCAAGCCCTGTTAAACAACTTGCTCTAGACAACAATATTCCCGTATTTCAGCCCATTAATTTCAAAAACGCAGCCGATCAACATGAGTTTTCGAACCTCCAAGCAGACCTGATGATTGTGGTCGCCTATGGCCTTTTGTTGCCGTCAATAATACTTGACGCTCCCAAATATGGCTGTATCAATGTTCACGCCTCCCTGTTGCCACGCTGGCGAGGCGCCGCTCCGATTCAAAGAGCGGTGGAAGCTGGAGACTCAGAGACCGGAGTCACTATAATGCAGATGGATGTTGGCTTGGATACCGGCGATATGTTGATGAAGGCACAATGTGAAATAAGTCTTAACGATACCGGTGGCACCATACATGACACATTGGCAAAAATTGGCGTGCCCGCTCTAATAAAAACTGTTGATTTAATCGCTAGCAATGCAACTAAACCAATCAAACAAGACGATACGCGAAGCTGTTACGCACCAAAGATATCCAAACAAGACGCCATTCTTGATTGGCATCGTCCAGCCGACGAAATCGCCCGAAAAATTCGCGCTTTTAACCCATTCCCGATCGCCTATACCAGTCTAGCTGGAGAGCGAATCAAAATTTGGCAAGCAACAATCGTCGACCTGCCGCTAGACTCGATTACAGGGGAAAACACTGAACCCGGAACCATTATTCACGCCAACAAGAAAGAAATAATCGTTGCCTGTGGAAGTGGCAATTTGTCACTGCAACATTTGCAGTTGCCCGGAGGGAAAGCGATGAATATTAGCGCGCTGATGAATTCCAAAGCAGAAATGTTCCCGATAGGAAGGCGATTTGATATTGCTGGATCACCCTAAATAATGGTCTGTATTATTAGTGAGTCACCGCTTATATGACTACAAAATCATTGGATTGCCGGGCTGTTGCAGCGCGGTGTCTAGCAAAAATAAGTCATGGTGCGTCCCTCACCGAACAAATTCCGCTTTTCGAAATCAATGTTAAAGAACGCGATCGTGCGCTGTTTCGACAACTCTGTTATGGCACTCTACGGCTCTATCCTCGTCTAATGGGAATTGTTGAACAATTACTGAAGAAACCTCTAAAGAAAAAAGACCAAGACGTGCTCATGCTTATGTTATTGGGAGGTTATCAACTAACAGATACACGGATACCGGAACATGCGGCGATTAACGCCACCGTCGCCGCCACGAGGGACTTGAAAAAACCCTGGGCGAAAGCACTAGTCAATGCTGTATTGCGCCAGTGGCAGCGACAACCTGAACAACTGCTGGGAAAACTAACAAAAGCCAATATTGCCGCTCACCCGGAGTGGTTTTATCAAGCCCTCCATAAGTCCTGGCCCCAGCACGCCACTTCCATCATGGAACAAAATAACCAGCATCCGCCAATGTGCCTGCGAATCAACCAACAATTCGTATCGACCGAAGATTATCTGGAACGACTAAGGCAAGCGAATATACCAGCCGATCCTTGTAGCTATTCACCTGTGGGTATTCGTTTGCAGACAGCTGTTTCTGTTGCCGACCTCCCACATTTTTCTGAAGGCTGGGTCAGCGTACAGGACGAAGCGGCACAACTTGCTGCCCCCCTATTACAGCTTTCTCCCGGACAGCGCGTACTGGATGCCTGCTGCGCGCCGGGAGGTAAAACCTGTCATATTCTAGAAACTGAAGCACAGCTTACGGAAGTGGTAGCTTTAGATATCGACGAAAGACGAATACCGAGAGTTGCAGAAAATTTACAGCGCCTACACCTCAGCGCCAACCTAATAGCGGGAGATGCGGCACACGCTGACCAATGGTGGGATGGTGTAGGCTTCGATCGAATTTTACTCGATGCCCCCTGCTCGGCTACTGGTGTCATTCGTCGAAATCCCGACATAAAGCTACATCGCAGTGTTAGTGACATTGACAAATTGTGCGAATTGCAAATAGAAATATTAAGCGACGTGTGGAGAACCTTAAAACCTGGGGGGAAATTATTGTACGCGACCTGTTCAGTTCTACCCGCAGAAAACCAGGAAACCGTCGCTCATTTTTGCCGACTGCAGGACGACGCAAAACACGTCATCATTGAAGCAGACTGGGGAATACCCTGTGATTATGGCCGCCAACTTTTTCCTCAGGGTGAAGGTCACGATGGTTTCTATTATGCATTGATAGAAAAAGCGTAATAAAAAGTACTTAAATAAGGAAAAAATGGCCTTTAAGCAATAACCGCATACAATAAACACAATGACAATTTAGAACGGCTCCAGCAAATATGAAAATAATTATTCTCGGTGCAGGTCAAGTAGGCGGCTCACTCGCCATGCATCTTGCAGATGAACAAAACGACATCACTATTGTAGATAAAGATGGTGATCGCCTGAAAGAATTGCAGGATCGTTTTGATATTCGCACCGTTACCGGATCTGCATCGCATCCCGACGTGCTTGCCCGTGCCGGTGCGGAGGACGCCGACTTATTGATCGCCGTCACCAATTCAGACGAAATCAATATGATAGCGTGTCAGGTTTCTTATGCGCTGTTCCATACGCCAACAAAAATTTCACGTATTCGCGCGCAAGCCTACTTACAAAAACTGGAATTATTTGACGACAAATTCATTCCCATCGATGTCATTATCAGTCCAGAAAAACTCGTTACCAAAAATATTATGCGCCTTATCGAATATCCCGGGGCGTTGCAAGTCGTTGATTTTGCCGACGGTAAAGTTCAACTTGTTGCTGTAAAAGCTTATTACGGTGGGCCGATGGTAGGCGCTGAGCTAACTGAAATTCGGCGCCATATGCCCAATGTCGATACCCGAGTCGCGGCGATTTTCCGGCGCGACCACGCCATCATGCCATCGGCAAATACAGTAGTAGAAGCTGACGATGAAGTCTTTTTCATAGCAGCCAAAGAAGATATTTTACCGGTGATGAGTGAATTGCGACGCCTTGATAAGCCCTATAAACGCATACTAATTGCCGGCGGCGGAAACATCGGCGAGCGGCTCTGCGAAGCTATTGAGAACCGATATCAAACCAAACTCATTGAACAGAGTTACGCTCGATGTCGGGACCTATCGGGCAGCTTGAAACGCACTATCGTACTGCACGGCAATGCATCAGATAAAGACTTACTCATCGCGGAAAACATTGAGGATGTCGATGTGTTTTGCGCACTCACCAACGATGATGAAGCGAATATAATGTCGTCAATGTTGGCTAAGCGACTCGGCGCGAAAAAAGTCATTACGTTGATCGCCAATCCCGCTTATGTCGATTTAGTACAGGGAGGGGAAATCGACATTGCCATTTCGCCACAACAAATAACCCTTGGCAGTTTGCTAACACATGTTCGTCGCGGCGACATTTCAAATGTTCATTCATTGCGCAGAGGTGCTGCAGAGGCCTTGGAAATGATCGCGCACGGTGATGCAAAATCGTCAAAGATTGTCGGTCGACGTCTCGACGAAATCGAGAAGGTCGAAGGATCGAGTATCGGCGCAGTTGTAAGAGGCGACCAAGTTCTTATCGCACATCGATATCTCGTCATCGAATCCGATGACCATGTTATTGTTTTTCTCACCGACAAATCCAAAATAAAACAGGTTGAACGTCTTTTTCAAGTGGGATTCAATTTCTTTTAACAGGCACCATCGATGCATTTTTCACTAATCTTTCGTATTCTCGGTATGCTGCTAATGGTATTCAGCTTTACCCTGGTTACGCCGTTAATAGTCTCTTTCCTATTCGATGACGGAGCGTATCCCGCTTTTCTGTTGGCTTTTGCGATTACTGTGATCTGCGGCGCGCTTATGTGGATGCCCGTAGCAAAACAAAAGAAGGAACTGCGTACAAGGGATGGCTTTTTAATCACCTCCCTCTTTTGGGTCGTGTTGGGATTGTTTGGCGCCTTACCCTTTATATTGTCTCCCCATCCTGAGCTAAGTATTAGCGATGCCGTTTTTGAATCTTTGTCCGGCCTCACAACCACCGGCGCAACAGTAATAACCGGCCTTGACGATTTGCCCAAATCCATTTTGTTTTACCGACAACAATTACAATGGCTTGGTGGCATAGGTATCATCGTTATTGCCGTCGCGATTCTACCCATGTTGGGCATCGGTGGTATGCAGTTGTATCGTGCGGAAGCCCCCGGTCCGGTTAAAGACAGCAAACTCACTCCCCGCATCACCGAAACCGCTAAAGCGCTATTTCTAATTTATGTCCTTCTAACGGTTAGTTGCGGGCTCGCCTATTGGTTTGCTGGAATGACGGGGTTTGATGCTATTTGTCATGCTTTTTCGACTGTCGCTATCGGTGGGTTTTCTACCCACGACGCGAGTATTGGTTACTTTGACAGCCCCGCCATCATGCTAATTGCCAGCCTTTATATGATGGTAGCCGGCATCAACTTTGCCTTACATTTTTACGCTTTAAGACAGCGCAGTTTCATCCATTACAAAATTGATTCTGAGAGTCGGTTTTACGCATATACCATATTTTTCGCTGTGATCATCGTCGCTGGTTCACTCATCGGAACCGGCAGCTATGACATTACCGACGGTCTATTACACGGCTTATTCCAGACAGTATCGATTGCGACGACGGCCGGTTTCGCCACCGCGGACTTCTCACTGTGGCCCAGTTTTTTACCCATACTCCTGCTGTTCCTTTCATTTATGGGCGGTTGCGGTGGATCAACCGGGGGCGGCATGAAAGCAGTCCGAATTATGCTGATAAGCAAGCAGGGAGTCAGGGAACTTTCCCAACTCATTCATCCGAATGCTGTCATACCACTAAAAGTGGGAAACCGACGAGTTGAGGCGAAAGTGGTTAGCGCCGTATGGAGTTTTTTTGCGGTATACATGTTCTCCTTTATCGTCATATTGATTCTGCTTATGGCCACCGGCCTCGATTACATCACCGCTTTTTCTGCGGTGGTCGCCTCTATGAATAATCTTGGGCCGGGTCTTGGGGATGTCTCTGCGCACTACGGAAATATTACCGACCCAGCCAAATGGATTTTATGTTTTTCCATGCTGCTAGGTCGTTTGGAAGTCTTTACATTACTGGTACTTTTTACGCCAACATTCTGGCGACAATAACGGGTATTGAAACCGCAAAGTTATCTTTTAGCCGAGAAGTTGGAGAAGATAAGCCATTATAGAGTGACGATGAAATTCTCGAATACAATGCAAGATAAATGGAACGAACGTTATCTGAAAAAAAATACACCCGGAGACCCATGCTGGGTGTTAGACAACAATCAACACCTGCTACCGGAAAAAGGTAAGAGCCTTGACCTTGCCTGTGGATTAGGCGCAAACGCTCTACTTTTGGCCCGGCTAAATCTCGACAGCCATGCCTGGGACTCCTCCGCCGTTGCTTTGGAAAAGCTCGATCAGTTTTCAAAAAAGCAGTCTACCACAATAAGATTGTTAGAACGCGACATTGAAGTTTCCCCTCCGATAGAAAACAGTTTCGATGTCATTGTTGTGAGCCAATTCTTACACCGACCGTTATTTCCCGCGTTAATCTCAGCCTTGCGTCCACGAGGTCTATTGTTTTACCAAACATTTCACGAAAACAAACTCAGCGACAAGGGACCTAGCAGTAAAGAATTTCTGTTAACCACCGGTGAACTACTAAGCCTGTGTTCGCCTTTAGAGCTCGTGTTCTATCGAGAAGATGCCAGAAGTGGTAATCTAATGGATGGATTGCGCGATTGCAGTTATTATGTCGGCCGCAAACGAAATACAAATTAAGAATAATAGATTCAAGCACACCAAAAAGTCGCTTCACCAATGACATCATGTTCACTTCCTACACGAGCAATTTAGCTGCGCTAAAACCTCGAGCCAGGTATTGTCGACCGATTATCATTAGTTTTTCGCTGTTCAAGGGCTAAGAATGAATATTTCAATCGTTGTTATTATTGTTTACTTAGGCATATTTACCATCATAGGAATTATGCTCAATCGCGGGAATAAAAATGCTTCCGATTGGGCGACCGGCAGTTCGAATATGAGTATTTGGATGTTAGCCGCTGGTGTCGCAGGAACACGTATCGGCGGTGCAGGTACCTATGGTGTCGCTGGCGATGTGATGGTCAGCGGCATCGGGAATCTCTGGTATGGGGTTAACTCTCTGTTGGCGCTATTATTAGTTGGCGTTTTTTTTGCTGTTCCCTACCGCCGTTTAAAACTATCAAGTACAGGACAAATATTTGATCGGCGCTTCGGATCAAAACGCTGCCAATGGTTGGCCAGTCTTTGCGTGCAAACAGAATATCTCATTGTGAATATCATCGAACCATTTGTGATCGGTTCGATCGTAAGCGGCGTTACAGGATTACCCTTTGTCTATAGCGTCTATCTTGGCGGCATTGTCATTCTTACATTCACAGCCACCGGTGGACTGAAAGGAACCGGTATTACAAACATCATTCATTGTACCGTCATCATCTTTGGGCTAGCACTGGTGGGTTATATGGCAATGCAGGATATGGGTGGCTGGGAAAATCTAAAAATCCAAACGGACGCGGCATTATTAGCTGCCGACAAAGATCAGGCCTCCTGGTGGAGTTTTACCGGTATCGGCTGGATAACGATCATTGCCTTATTTTTTTCTGCCACTCTGCATACCCCCGCAGCGTCCGTCTATGTCAATTACTCTAGCTCTGCTCGAACGGAAGACAACTTGTTACCCGGCTTTTTTCTCGCCGGAATTTTGGCTGCAATTATGCCGCTGCTAGCAGGATTTATCGGTTTAGAAGCCTTGGCAAAATATGGTTCCGAAAGCGGTCTGAGTAGCTATCGTTATATTACGCAGTTGGCGACAGACACGGGACCATTTATCGGCGGCATCGCACTTGCCGCTATTCTTGGGGCGCTGATTTCCTCGGGAGCACCAATCCTGTTAAGTAGCTCAACCATGTTTGTGAACGATTGGATTCCTGGGTCAAAAGATTTTTCCGACGAAAAACGCTTGCACGCCTACAAGATCACAACAGTTATCTATGGATTTGTAGCAACAACCATTGCCTGGAAGGCAAACATTTCTTCGGTGTTGCAGTTATTATTATTGGGGTTCGCTATGGTCGTCCCTCCAGCCATTGCGATCGCTTATATTTTCTATTGGAAAAGAACCACGGAGAAGGCGGCGTTCTTCGGCATGCTGGCGGGGTACGCTGGCGGCTTAACACACTGGGGACTCAATACATTATATAAAGGCGTAGACAATGCGACGGCCGGCGGGTTCGCACAGTCCTGGTACGAGTTAACTCAGTCGCTCGGTGAATGGCAGGACCCGACTTTTTCGGCAACCATCATTCCTCTAGTAGCTATTCCTCTTTTAACGCTGCTCTCTTCAAGCGGGGAAGAAAACGAATTGAAAGAAAAGTTCTATAACGATATCAGTCGAGTGCCCGCATAAGTGGAGCTTCATAAAAGAAAAATCCCTCACTATTCAACATTAACTTTGCATTTAGCGTTCCTTTGATCGCCGAGCTGTGACCGTTGTTTTTTGTCAATAGCTATTGACACGCGAAAATTAATAGCCGATTATCTCGCCAATGAATACATCAGTGAACAGCCAACAGATTATTATGCCTATTATCATCGGAAGAATGGTGGGCTGACCTGTAATCTCGAGATTATCAAAACCCGCCTCCTTCGGCGGGTTTTTTTTTGCCCGCGGTTAGAGGAAAAACTATTTAGAAAAACGGAAACGTATGATGAGTGACTACAGCCCGAACATCGCTGACATAGAAACCGCAGCTCAAAATCTTGATGGTATCGCCGTTCGCACGCCGCTGCTAAAAAGCGTTCGTTTAAGCGAGCTCTACGAAGCAAAAGTATTTATCAAGCGAGAAGATTTACAGGTGGTGAGGTCTTTCAAAATTCGCGGCGCCTATAATAAGATGGTTGAACTCTCCAATCGGGACAAAGGGCACGGGGTGGTCTGCGCCAGTGCTGGTAACCACTCTCAAGGCGTTGCTTTCGCCTGCGCCAATCTCGGTATTAAGGGCACCATCTTCATGCCTACGACAACTCCCGTGCAAAAAATCTATCAAACTCGAAAATACGGAGGAAGCACCATCGACATCGTTCTCAGCGGGGACAATTTTGATGCCGCGCTTTTTGCTGCCCAGCTTTATCAAAAGAAACACCGGAGCATATTAGTCCACCCCTTTGACGACCCGAAAGTCATCGAAGGACAAGCGACGGTGGCAAAGGAAATCTTCGAAGATGCCTCGGATCCGATCGATTACCTGCTCTTTCCACTCGGTGGAGGCGGTCTTGCTGCAGGTGTCTCATCCTATTTTCAACAGCTGTCCAAACGCACACGGTTAATCGGGGTCGAACCCGCGGGAGCCGCCGCAATGAAGCAATCAATTGCTGCCGGCATCAATACAACTCTAACAGACATAGATACTTTTTCCGACGGCGCAGCGGTAAAGCGGGTAGGGGATAGAGGTTTCAATATCTGTCAAAAAACGCTGGACAGAATCATTACCGTGCCGGAGGGCCGAACGTGTAGTGAAATTTTAAAACTCTATAACGATGACGCCATCATTGCGGAACCGGCCGGCGCCTTAAGTATCGCAGCACTCGAAGAAATAAAAAACGATATTCGCGGTAAACACGTGGTATGCATTTTGAGTGGGGGCAACAATGATATCGGTCGGATAGAAGAAATTAAAGCACGCTCACGTCTATTCGAAGGTCGTGATGTTTTGAGCGGTAATACTGCCAGTCAACTTCCACCGCGCAAGGATTTCGTAAACACCGTAAACGTTAATGCTTTGTAATGATCTATCACTGACGACGGGTATATCTTCCACAAAGCGAAACGCTGCTTTATCATGTCATTCGTTTTTCCTAATAATGATTAATAAAGAGGGTAATATGCGACGTCGTTTTCAATTATTGTCGGCAACAGCTGCATTCACCATATTAACTGCCTGCGGAACAAACAATCCGCAAGATACCGCCGCGGTCGAACGAGAGACCAGCACAACCGAACTCACAAGAGCCGAATCCACAGCAGCTGAATCGGGTATAAGGCGTCCGTCCCGTTTATTCTTACAGCAAATATCTAGCAATAGCGCGATAGTCAAATGGCGAGGAGAAAGCGATAAATCCTGTGTGGCCAAATCTGTCGAAGACTTGAAGCTGGCACAAATGTGCGTTGCCGCGAAATCAACCGAGAGCAATCACAAAGAAGCGGGGTTTAAAGGTCTCGTTGCAGACACCCAATATTATTATTCCGTGGGGCCCTACAGCGACAAATCCCTTTTCTTTCGTACCGCTCCTGAAACCGGAAAATTACCGTCAGACAATAATATCCACATCTGGATTATCGGTGATTCTGGCACTGCCACAGAACAATACGTACCGGGCGTATTTACTCACCCCGGCGAAGCAAAAGCAGTGATGGATGGCTACCTGAATTACAACGCGCAACAAAACGACGAACCTCTCGACTTGCTCTTAATGTTGGGCGATAACGCCTATGTCGCCGGAACTGATGATCAATGGCAGGGCGCCGTCTTTGACCTATACACAGAACTGCTCGGTCAAGCAGCCACGTGGCCCACTATCGGCAACCATGAAATGGGTATGGGCGCCATAGAACATCCGGAAAAAGGGCTAGTATACTTTCCGGGCGCCAGCACTTCGTCTGATCCTGATGCTTATCTCGGTAAAAAGAGTGAGGGTGTTGGCCGAATTCCTTATCTGGATATATTCACCCTACCTACTCAAGGCGAAGTCGGCGGCGTTCCCAGTGGCAATGAGCAATACTATTCATTCAACTACGGCAACGTGCACATTGTCAGTCTGGATTCCCAGTTAACTGCTCGCGACGAACAACAGCGAGCAGCCATGAAACAATGGCTTGTCAGCGATTTAAGTAGCAATAATCAAAGCTGGACTGTTGTCATTTTTCATCACCCTCCCTATACCAAAGGCAGTCATGATTCCGATACAGCACCATCGCGATACTTGGGTATAGACAGTCCTATTGTTGATATGCGACTGGAATTTACGCCTGTTTTTGAAGATTATGGTGTTGACCTTGTTTACGGTGGCCATAGCCACGCCTATGAACGTTCGTTTTATCTACATGGGCATACCGGCGACGCCAACAGCTTTGTAGCAGAAAAACATACTGAATTAAATGCAATGGGACAACCCTCCAGAGGCAATGGCGATGAGAGTTACCCACAAATCAGCGCTAACAGTCACAAAGATGACAAAGTTGTTTACACAGTCGCCGGTAGCTCCGGTAAAGTCAGTTTAGGCAAAGGTAAACTCGATCACCCAGCCCATATTGTCCAAAAAGCGGACCCACAACAGCGCCACGGCTTGGCAGAGTTGGGCTCCGTAGTATTAGACGCTGGCGCAGCAGAGCTCACCGCAAGCTTTATAAATGAAAAAGGTCAGGTATTAGATACCGTAACCATTGTGCGCTAACCATTGAAGGCAGCGTCAACGATTTTAGATACGACATAGTTGGGGGTATGAAATCCTTAGGCGAATGAAATGCTTAGGTACGTTCTTTGTGATGAGTTTACTGCTGGTTTCATCAGCAGCATGGTCTCATTCCGGCGATGCGCATCTCCTCAATCAGCTCAACCGACAACTTGAGACAAACCCTGATTCACAACAAACACTGATACGCAGGGGGTCGCTCTTTGTTCGCGCTAAGAAATTCGAGCTCGCCGAGCAGGATTTTTCCGACGCGAAAAAATTCGGTGATCCAGCTGTCGTATTCCTGCCGCTGGGTATTTCGTACTATGAATCATCAAAATTCGAACTAGCCGCCGAACAATTCGACCGCTATTTGAAACGTTACCCTAATAACGGTGCCGCTTTGGAATATCGCGCCAAAGCCGCTCGTGAAATGGGGCTATACTCGGTAGCCCTCAAATACTTCAAGACCTTTCTAAAACACTCACCCTACCTAAATCCGGGACATTTTCTGACCACCGCTGAGATTGCACTCATAGCAACAGCTAATGAACAAGCGAACATCGATGCAGCGATTTCTATTATCGATTCGGGAATAGTGCACCTGGGTATTAATCCACAATTGCAACAGTTCGCGATTGAATTAGAGTTGAAAAGAAATCAGGTCGATTCTGCAATCATCCGTCAACAAAGTCTGGCAATATCGACAGGTGAAAGCCCTCAGTGGCATTTACAAATGGGGACCTTACTCCTTATCGCTGGGCGCAATGACGATGCGGCCCTGGAATTGGAGGCGGCAAGCGACAAAATCAAGAAAAAAAGAAGAACGCCTTCTCTCATCCAACTCAAAAAACAAGCAGAGCAGCTGCATCTTGCTCTAAAAACCAAACAACCCTAATGGATTATCCAACAGATAAATTAACATAAGGTAATACACAGGTTTGGCGTGGTCGGTATAATTCTCGCCAACATCAATTACAGGTACTATTTGCCGGAATCGTTTAACGGTATTTTGTGCCTATATTACTTAGCGGCATTTTCACAAAACCATAAAATGGGCCTCAATTTGTCTTATTCATATCGTACGTTTTTCTCTGTCTGCGCGGCGGTCATTTATATGGCCGCAGCCGCACACGCCTATGGACAATGCGAAAATACCGAAAAAATTCCGGGCCTCGAAAAGCTCTACTCGCAAACCTGGGGCACACAATTCAACGGCCAGCGCTTTCAGTCATCGACAAACACATCGATTAACGCCGAGAATGCAGCGAATCTGGAATTACAATGGGTCTATGGTTTATCAACTCAACAACCGCGCTCATACCCATTGGTGACTGAAGATACGATTTTCATTGGCGATGGTGGCCGTGGATTGGTTGCTCTCGATAAGAGCAATGGTTGCATCCGGTGGGAAAACAACGAGTTAAACGATATTTCAACATCTATTGTTTCAGAATTAGTCGACGGGCGCCGTGTATTAGTTTTTTCGGGACGAAATTCTGGCGTGTACGCTGTAGACGCCAGCAACGGAAAAGTGCTCTGGAAGAAATACGTTGCAGACGATCCCGTGCCGATGTTTTCAGGCAGCCCGATCGCTTACCAAGATAAAGTCTTTGTTCCGATTTCTTCCATGGAAATCGCTTTGTCGGCCAATCCATTTTATGGCTGTTGCACCACCAGCGGTGGCATGGCAGCCCTCGATATAGCTACCGGTGCATTACTCTGGTATCGGCCAACCATTGAAGAACCCCCTAAAGTGACCGGCCGTCACTATCTGTTCGTTGAAGAATACGGCCCCAGCGGGGCGCCTGTGTGGGGTGCACCTATGCTCGATACTAAACGAGGCCTTCTGTTTTACGGAACCGGTCAGAACTACAGCCGGCCCGCCACACTCACTAGCGACGCGATTTTCGCTGTGCATATCGAGACCGGTAAAATTGCTTGGGTGAGGCAATTCACCGCGAAAGATGCCTTTAATATGTCCTGTACCGCAGCAGCCGACCATCCAAATTGTCCCAAGCCGATGGGCCCCGATGTCGATTTCGGAGCACCGCCACTACTCATCACTCTTAAATCGGGTGATGACTTGCTTATTGCGGGACAAAAATCCGGTGACGTTTATGGAATCAATCCCGATACAGGAGAAGCTGTCTGGTCGACACAGTTTGGTCGAGGCGGGGCCTTAGGCGGTGTTCATTGGGGAATCGCGGCAAACCCGGATTTAGGACTCGTTTTTATCCCCATAAGCGATGTCCCTGCGCTCCCCTCCGAGAGAGATCCTGCGCCTGGTTTATTTGCTCTGAATGCCGAAGATGGTTCCGTCAAATGGGCTGTTGAACGGCAGAAAAAATGCGAAGAACGCGGCTGCTGGCCCGGCTTATCGGCGGCCATAACTGCCGGTCCGGATATCGTCATAGCGGGTTCACTGGATAGTGAGTTGATGGTTTATCGCGCTGAAGATGGAGAGTTATTATGGTCCTTCAATAGCGCAAAAGAATTTTCTTCAGTTAACGGTCTAGCCACAAACGGTGGCGTTTTTGATGCACACGGGCCGATGTTGGCAGACAACCAGCTTATCGTCTCTTCAGGATACGGCTCGTTTGGGCAAAAAGGCGGCAACGCCTTACTGGTATTCACCGTCAAGGAGGAAAAAACCCATGACTGATCAGCGCCCTCTTGCTGGCCTAATACGCCGTCCAATCGCAACAATCATAGACTTTCTTCTCATTCCCCTATTTGGTTTTATACTCATGTTGGTAAGCGGTGCAATGGAGCACGCAGAAGCCTATGCCGGTAACCAGTTATTCATCCGTCCGCTGTTACTCGGAATAAGCAGTTATGTGTTGGTTAACGGCTGGCTACTGTACTCCAGAGGTCAAACACTCGGTAAAGCCATAATGGGAGTCACTATCTTGTCCGAAAAAACTGGCGAGAAAGCCTCGATCCTGAGCTTGCTGATCCGTTCATTATTTTTTCCGACACTATATCTGACCATCCCTCCGCTCATGGGAATAACAAGCTTTTTCCTGCCGTGGATAGCCCTAATGGTGGTACTTGACCAGATGTTTATCTTTGGAAAAAACAGACAATGTTTGCACGATTACTTGTGCGGGACGATTGTTGTTCGATAGCTGTGCTGTTGTTTTCTCAAAAGAATTAATATTGTTGGCGGGAAATTAGCACAGAGCCGCCGGTTCATAAAAACTGTACCACCCGTTACACAGGAATAGTGTAACGGTCAGTTCCGGGTGTATTCGAAGTTATCAAACTAGCGGCAACAACGATTGAACATGACCGAGAACGCCGTTCAGCCCCATTATCGTTTATCGATATCTTCTTCACCCCGCTCATTTATGGCACTGTTGTTTAGCGCCTTGGTAGCGAGCGATTTAGGAACAAGTAAAGAAACCGTAGAGTAATCTATCTTACCTGCCAATACCGCTTGTCGCGCCTCGAGTGCGATAAATATCCCAGCGCCCAGGGCAACGCTCAAATTAGCAAGCGCATTTGCGCCGAAGATGCCTATTGGACCAAATAGCTTGGCACCAATATAAGCGAGCGGTAAGTAGACCACCGAAAGGCGCAGCAGCGACATGATCATCGAGGGCCGAGGATTACCCATACCGGTAAAACTCGCTCCGACAACCATGGTGATACCGAGGCCAATATAGCCGATAGGTACAACCAGCAAATAGAGGCCCGCTGTATAAACCACATCCGGATTAGCATCAAAAAAACCCGGAAGACTTTGATGGAAAACTGCCATCAAAGCAGCACAACTCAACCCATATATACCCGCAAAAACAAATCCATATTTAATCAGTTCAACGATTCTCGCGTATTTTTCGGCACCAAAATTTTGCCCGGATATCGGACCAAAACTTGAACCGACAGCAATGAGAGGAATAATGGCCAACGCTTCAATACGCGCCGCAACCCCAAATCCAGCGACAATATTTTCACTGTATTGAGCAAGCAAGCGAGTAATTAGAGCAATGGAAAGGGGCGTCACCATATTCGTCATTGCGAGCGGCGCCCCGATCCTCAGTATCTCTTTCCAGGACACCAGCATCGTTGTGAGATCAGGCAATTTAAACGTGATAAGACGAGTGCGGTAGGTCAACATGTAAAACATGACAAGGAAGGCCGCCAAGCGAGAAACCACACCAGCCAACGCCGCGCCTTTTATTCCCATTTCTGGAATGAAACCAAAGCCAAAAATAAAAATTGGATCCAATAGTACGTTGACCAATGCAGAGACAATCATCACATAGCTGGCCGTTTTGGGATTCCCCGTCGCTCGTAGTGCGAAATTTCCAATGATTGGCGTGACCACGAGAATCATCGAGAAGTACCAAATACTCATGAAATCCCGAATCAACGGCAACGTTTGTTCGCCAGCTCCCAAGGCAGTAAATAACGGATCAATCGTCAAATATCCAACGACACTTAAGGCAAAAACGATGAGCCCCGACATCAACATGGCCGAGATGGTTAAATTCTCGACTTTGATCATATTGCCCTCGCCGAGGGCTCTCGCCAAGAGAGAGGAAAAACCACTCGCTAATCCCAACGATAAATTCATCACGAGCATGACAACTGGAAAAGTAAAGGTGATTGCTGCTAAATGGGCGGTACCTAGTTGCGCCAAAAAATAGGTATCGGCAAGCGCCGCCAGCACCGACGCTAACATTCCCCAAGTCATCGGAATCGCCATGCGAATAATATGATGACCGACAGGGCCTTCAGTGAAAAAAACGATTCCCGCAGGCGGCCTTTTTGTCACTGGCGCGTCGGCAGCAGCGGTTTTAGTCTCCTGTGACCTTGATGATTCCTTAGGATTCATTTTCTTACCGCTGTTTAAAAATAGTGGGGCAGAGTCGGTTGCGGACTCGGGAATAGTTCGGCTCTATTATAAACCGCAAATGAGTACAGCTTTTCCGAAAACTGTGCCGTTGTCAGAGATTCTGCAAGCTTATCAAAAATGAAAACACCATCATTCTCGTAAAGTCCAAACCGGCAGCGCGACTTAATCACTGATGTATTCCGAATGCGAATACGCCGGCAGAAGAAATATCACTAGATCACGATAAGTGATAGGGATAACTGACTAACTGTCACTGGGCAAATGTCGAGGAATACCAACCGTCGCTTTGACAAACAATAATAGTGCAACGAGTGTGAGAATCGCAGCCAGCATAAAGGCCGCCCCAGGAAAATAAACCGGTGCTTCAGACGAGGTAAAGAAACCAAATATTTGCGTCATCATCAAAGGGCTGATAATAGACGTCAGGCTCATCATGCTCGCCAGACCACCCTGCAATTCCCCTTGCTGATCTGCGCCGACCTGACTTGATGCAATACCCTGCATAGCAGGGCCGCTTAAACCTGCCAGTGCTCCTGGCACCAAGGCGACGTATACCATCCACGATTGACTGGCCAATGCATACCCCATATAGGCGGTAATACTAAAACACATGCCGACCATACCCGCCAAGCGTATACCCACTTTAGGCAACACCCAGCGAATGAGAAAACCCTGCACCAACACCATTCCAATACCAATAAAACCCAGAGAATAGCCAATCTCTTTTGGCGACCAGTCGAATTTTTCAATCGCCCAAAAGCTCCAAGTCGCCGGCAGAACATGATGGCCCAAGTTAATAAGAAACATGACACTCAGGATTCCCATCACAACAGGAAAAACCCGCAGCTGAAGCAAGGTACCAATGGGGTTCGAACGTTTTAGCTCAAACGGCCGTCTATTCTCTTTACTCAAAGACTCCTTTAAAACTAAAAACCCAAACAACATATTCGAGAAGGTAATGATGGCCGCTGCATAGAAAGGTACACGCAAGCCATATTCTCCAAGGAAGCCACCAATAACCGGACCGATGACAAAACCCATACCAAAAGCGGCGCCGATGACGCCGAAATTCTGGGCACGCTGCTCCATTGGACTAATATCGGCAATATAGGCATTGCAGGTGCTCATTGTCGAGGCACCCAGGCCGGAGATTATTCTACCTATGAACAAAACGAATAGACTTTCAGCAGAACCCATAACGATATAGTTCACACCCATAACAAAAAGCGATAGCAATAAAACGGGTCTTCTCCCAAAGCGGTCGGAAAGGTTCCCAACAAGAGGGGAAAGGAAAAACTGCATGATCGCGAAAACAAACATTAACCAGCCGCTATAGCGCACGGTTACCGATAGTGTTTCACCGGTAATTTCGGTAAGAAGGCTGGGTAATACTGGGATGATGATCCCGAAGCCAATCGAATCTAATAAAGCCGTGAAAAATATGAACAATAATGCAGATTTGTTCATCGCGAACACTCACCAGCGAGTGCTGAATGGCGGAGAGATCGAAGTTGCAGGCTGCGTGCCTTTGGATGGAACATGTCACTATTACCTTGTTTCTTTTGATTAAAATCTCATCGCCATTCTTACTCGAAGCCGGCCCTCTCCAAGTATTAAAGATGTGGCCCGCTTATGTGAGCTCTCTTGCGAAAAACACTAAGGATAGTTGGTCATGGAATTAACACTATCTTTCCATAGGCTCGATTGTCGATCACGGCACGATGTGCGTCGGCGGCGGCGTCCAGAGAAAACTCCTGACCAATAACCGGTTGTAAGGTGCCGTTTTCCAAACCGGCAACAATCGCAGCGTGCAGGCTTCGTAGTTGCGAAGCCGAGGCATTATAGAGCGTCATGCCCAATATGTCGGCGTCTCTTCCCATCACCGCTCTTGGATTAATTTCAACAATGCCTTGGTTATTCTCTCCACGATTACCAATGAGTACGACACGACCGCCCCGTGCTAAAAAATTAAGGTCGTTACCCAGATTGACATTGGCCAGCATTTCCAATATTAGATCGACTCCTTTGCCAGCGGTGAGCTTTGACAGCTTATCCAAATAACCTTCTTTAGTATGATCTAAAGCGTAATTCGCACCTTGGGACAGGACCAAGTCGAGTCCTCGGTCGGTGCCGGCCGTGCCGATGACCTGTAAACCCGCTGCGCGCGCTAGTTGTACCGCAGCAATACCCACGCCGCCACTGGCGCCGTGTACCAATACGATTTCTCCAGCTTCAGCTCGGCCGCGGTTGAACAGTGCCTGATACGCAGTTGCATAAGGCACGTTGATTGCTGCGCCCTGTGCGAAGTACGTTCGCTCCGGCAAATGATGGACATTAGAAACATCACACAAGGCCTTTTCGGCATAGGTTCCGCTGACCGACCCGGCGATATATACCCGAGCCCCGACAGCGACCTCAGTAACATTTTCTCCAATACTTTCTATGATCCCCGCACCATCGTTGCCAGGACAAAAGGGCGTGGGAGGCTTGGGATAAATTCCCGCCCGAATATAGGTTTCAACGGGATTAATGCCAATAGCATGCAAGCGTACGACGACTTGACCGATTCCCGCCTGGGGATCCGGGACTTCGTCGATTTGTAGAACGTCGGGTTCTCCAAAAGTATACTGGCGAATAGCTTTCAAAGTTCTACTCCTTCGTGTTTATTTTTCTGAACTGGATGGCAATAATTGAGCCTTAGCCAAGTCTATCCTAAACGTCTAAAAAGCCGGTTTAAGCAACTTCATAAAACAAGGGACCATTTCGTAATCATGTTACCAGCATTCGAATATTTAACGCCCCAAACCGAAAAACCGACGCCTAACTATTTCAGGAAAATCACTCACTAGTTAGAATGTGACGGTTTTAAGCACTCATTTCTCAAAATCACCGAATATCTATCTCGCGGTAGCAATGCCGAAGACAAACCTTCCATGTCAGAACTCACGTCACGATAAATCAAAGCCAACGGCCTCTTTTTGTCCGGAGAAATACGGAAGCAGGCAACGACTCGCCATGGACAGTCCGCACTAGTGATAAGAGACGATGAAAGCGGCTACGCGTTTTAGGGATTTTTACAATAAACCTAAAGATTGATAGCGCGGAATGTCTATGGCCGGGCATCGGTCCATCACCACTTGCAGACCTGCCGCTTTAGCGAGAGCAGCTGCCTCTTCGTTAATAACGCCCAGTTGCATCCAGACAGCTTTGACGTTGAGTTCAATCGCCTCACTAACAATCGGTGTAACGCCATCAGACCGTCGAAAAATGTCGACAAGATCGATGGGAACCGGCACATCGGAAAGACTTCCGTAGACTTTCCGCCCTGCAATCTGGATGCCCTCGTGCGCGGGATTAATCGGATAGACGTCATACCCGTAGTCGAGCAAAAAACGCAAAATCTTGTTCGAGTCTCTATGCTGTTTAGGGCTGGCAATTTCTAAGGCAATAGTTTTAGTCGTTTGTAAAAGTTCAGCAATATTGATGTCTATCTTCGATGGCATAAAACTCAACGTCCACTCCAGTGCGGTTTACGTTTTTCAAAAAAGGCCTTAATGCCCTCGGCGGAATCCTCGGTATTATGAGCTTCAATCATTTTTTCTGTTGCAAATACGTAGGCTTCTTCAATCGGCATATCAACCTGTTGGTAAAACGCTTTTTTTCCTAACTCGATAGCGACGTTCGATTTAGACGCGATTTTTTGCGCAAGTTTTTCAGTTTCAATAACAAGCAAATCGGGTGCTATGACTCTGTTAACCAAACCAAAACGCCAGGCATCCTGAGCCGAAAACATGTCACCGGTTAACGCCAGCTCCATAGCGTGTTTGCGTTGAACTTTCCTTCCAATACCAACTAATGGCGTGGTGCAAAACCCGCCGTTGTTAACTCCCGGAGTACAAAACTGTGCTTCTTCTGAAGCTATCGCAAGATCACAAGACGATACCAATTGGCAACCACCGGCTGTTGCTATTCCCGCTACACAAGCAATGACCGGCTTGGCTCCATGAACAATGCTCATCATCATGTCAGCGCAATGGATCAGGACTTCTCGCTGTTGGCTTTGCATTTCATGCAGGTCGTGGCCCGCACTAAAAACCGGGCCGTGTGCCGCGATAACCACAACACCTATAGCACTATCGTTATATGCTGCTTCTAAAGCGTTTTTTAAGGTACGAATCATTTCGAGGGAAAGCGTATTACGAGTCTTTGCTCTATTCAAAAAAAGCCATTGCACTCGGCCTGAGTTTTCGACCTGTAAATAGGGTTCTTGATTTTCTTTTGCTGAATTTTCCATAATTACTCCACACCGAAATTGATAATTTCAATTCTTGAGGTCAGACTTAAACGGGGACAGTTCCGGCAACTGTCGTGCGCCACATCACTCGACGCTGTCCGTCAAAGCCGCCATCGGCAAAATGCTGCACTCGGCGATTGTCCCACATAGTCAACATATTTTTTTGCCATTTATGCCGATAGACAAACTCTTCTTTTGTACTGAAATCACACAGGAAATTGAGCAATAGCTTACTTTCGTCTTCATGCAAGCCCTCAATGCCCAATGTGTAATTGCGACTCAACCACAATATTTTCTCACCGGTATCAGGATGGGTGCGAATGATCGGATGTGTTTGGCACTCTTTAGCTCTGTCTGATGGAATGATTTTCAAGCTGCGCGACGGATCGTCATCTTTACCGAAAAAACCATCTTTAGCATACGGAAGGGCAGCGCTGTGTATTCCATTCAATCCCGCCAAAAAGTCCTGCATTTTTTCGGAAAGCGCTAAATAGGCGGCGCGTCCGTCGGCGAATAGTGTATCGCCGCCAACGGGAGGTATGATATGACCAAAGAGAATTGTGGCTGCGGGTGGGCTCTCTTGAAACGAATAGTCCGAGTGCCAACTCGCACCAAAATGGGAAGCTGTTTCAGTGGGTTCTCTGCGCAATTCAAGCACATTGGGGTGACCATCCATTGGCACGATAAAATCTGTTTTTCCATACTCACCAATAGCTAAGGTAAATTTTTCTAAGGACGATGGATTTAGATCCTGATTCGGAAAAAAAACCACGCCGCTGTCAAACCAGGCCTTCTTGATTTCCAAAATGGCCTTTTCACTCAGTGATGAATTCAAATCGACACCGGAAATTTCAGCGCCCAAACCAACAGCCGAAGGCGTTATTTGGAGTGCAATATCATCGTTCATATTACTTCTACCCTAATTTTTGGCGTTTAAGGTTATTTAAAATAGTCCTTGTTCTTCAGTCATCCATTGTCGATGCCTACGATCCTAAAACAATAGATTACTAGAATAAATTACTGCACTAGATTGTTACACTAGATTGTTACACTAGATTGTTACAACAGGTAACTACAGTAGATCAGGTAACTACTGTAGATCACAACTGTGTTCTCCTACGAAAGCTGCGACCAGCTTCGGCACCCCTGATTTTTATGGACTCAATTTGTCATCGATAAGTCAATAGTGTACTGGTGGAATGAATCTTAAACAAACTTCCCAATACTTGCGTCCGTAAGGCTAAAAAAGTAAGGGTTTTAACAATGGCCACCAGTCGATAAGGAGGCACATCTGCGAAAACCGATAGCGCTGACATTATCGGAGTGCGGGAGTGCGACGATATTCGGCGGGGTATAAAGTAAGGTCTATTAGGTAAGCGCCGGTGCATAGGATTAACGGGGTGCTGCCCGTATTAATTCGACGGTTTTTATCCAATTCGTTTAATAAATCTCGTAGTTGTAAGTTTTAGACCGGCGGGCTTCAAATACGCCGCAATAGCGACTAGCCTCCCGAGTACCAATATGCTATTTTTCGCAACCTTCTCCGAAACCATATTCCAGCTGTGTTAACAGCTCACTTTCAGCTATTTTCCATCCGATGTCGGACAGTACCGTCGATTTCCAAGAGTTTACAAGAGGAACCTAATGTTTGCAGGCTTTGATTACGGTACGTCTAATTGCGCGATAGGCATCATGCACGAATCCAACGGTGTAGCGAGTGCCGAGCTACTGCCTATCGATCAGGGACGTGCCTTTATGCCTTCGGTACTTTACGCGACCGAGCGCGAGTTAATATGTGAATCTGTCGGACACAATATTGGCAACAAGACAGAACAATCAAATTATATTGATCTTCGTACTAACGCTCTGGCACAAGCACAGAGGATAAGACGTGAAGAAAACATCAACACCGCGGAACAAACGGTCTTTTTAGGAACGGAGGCTTTTGGCCAATACCTCGACTTGCCCGGTGAAGGATATTTCGTCAAATCACCAAAATCTTTTTTGGGTGCCAGTGGTTTGCGCAAAGAGTTCGTGCACTTTTTTGAAGATATTGTTACAGCTATGATGCAGGGTATCAAGCATAGAGCGGAGCTTCAGTTAGATGAAACGATCACGCATGCGGTTGTTGGCCGGCCGGTCAATTTTCAAGGTATCAATGCTAAAGACAGTAATCGGCAAGCGATTGAAATTCTTGATATTTCAGCGAAGAGAGCGGGTTTTAAGTCCGTAGAGTTTTTATACGAACCGCTGGCGGCGGGACTGGATTTCGAAATAAGCTTAACCGAAGATAAAACGGTATTAGTTGTAGATATTGGTGGCGGTACGACTGACTGCGCTATGGTATTGATGGGTCCCGGTCGACGCAACCGCAATGAACGTGCAATCGATTTTCTGGGCCATAGCGGCGAGCGCATTGGTGGTAACGATATGGATATTCAGTTAGCTGCCACAGCGTTGATGCCCTTATTCGGCATGAATTCCACCCTTAAGAACGGCTTACCAATGCCAACACAGCCCTTTTGGCATGCCGTCAGTACCAACGACGTTGGCGCCCAAACCATTTTTAACAGTCAGCAAACGGGCCTTAGTTTGCAGCGCTTACTCGTTGATACCAGCGAACCCACACTCTTGCAACGATTCATTAAATTACGCAAAGAAAAACAAAACTATCAACTGGTCAGGGGCGCAGAGTTGGCAAAAATAGCGTTATCAGACAAACAACTAGAACAACTTTCCTTAGATTTCATTGAACCGGGGCTTAGCTGTGACATCCGGCTAAGAGAATTTGAAGAATCGATAGAGAGCCCCCTAAATAAAGTAATGAATCTTATCGATGACGCCATTACGCAAGCCGCATGTCAGCCTGACTTAATCTATCTCACTGGTGGCTCTGCGAAATCACCCGTTATTAGAGCTGCGATCGAGAAAAAACTAGGCGCTATTAAAGTGGTCGATGGCGATCATTTCGGTAGCGTTGCCGCCGGTTTAACTGTTTGGGCAAAACGTCTTTTTAGCTAAATTTTCTGCAGATTTATTGCTGACAAAAACAAAGACTAGTGGCACACTCCGGTGTCCACAATCAAATTGGCAGCTTTGCCTAGAAATAGATTAGCAGCTAGTAATTAAATTTTTAATAAAATGAGGAAATACCATGGCTATTGGAGTCACCGCAAAACTAAAAATTCAAGACGGGAAAAACGAAGAGTTCGAAGCCATATTTACCGAATTGATGGAAGCCGTTAATACCCAAGAGAGCGGTTGTAATTTTTACGCCTTACACAAGTCCCGAACTGATCCCCAGACCTATATAGTGCTCGAGCAATATGCCGACGAAGAGTCGCTGGCGGCACACGGTAAAACCGACCATTTCCGCAGCTTAGGCGCTAAAATGGGTGCTTGCATGGCGGGAGCACCAGAAATCGAAGTGATGGATGCTGTTTAAGTAGTCGATCCTGAAAAATGTAGTATCAGACATTTTTCTGGTCGACGAAATGGCACAGGGAGGTGTCACCCTTGGCCCATACGGCCATTGAGAACGCTGAAATATTCATGGACTCCTTTTTAGTGCCAACTAAGTGGCATTGGTTAGACCCAATAAGTGCTGGCAAATACCACTCGGTAATAGCCAGCACTTCTTTAAAAAAAGTAAAAGATAGCGCTATCAATAATGACTATTTTCTCGCGTTCTTAACCAAATCGTAAGCGACTTGAATTTCCTGTGCTTTTTCCGTTGCTAGTTTTAACATGTCGGCGGGAACACCCTGTGCTATGAGTTTGTCCGGATGATGCTGACTCATTAATCGCCGATAGGCTTTCTTTATCTCTCTGTCGCTATCGCTGCTGGCCACTCCGAGCGCTTTGTAGGCGTTCTCCAATTCATCGAGACGCGGCGCTTGTTGAAAATGGCTCTGCTGGCCACCGGCAAAACTTTGCTGCGCCATTAACATCGACAGAAGCTTTTCGAATTGGCGAGCATTGACACCAAGATAAGAAGCAGTTCGAGCAAGAATATCCTGTTCGGCCGGGTGCAACACTCCGTCGGCCAAAGCGATTGAAAATAGAAATTCCAGTAACAAAGTGGGTAAATTGTGCTGTCTACCACCCTCGCTAATGAAGTTCGAAATCGTTGGTTCTAACTGAAAATCAGTTTTTGATCCCTGCTTGAAAAGTTCAATCGCCTCTTGGCGATGCTCGGGGGTTAGCCCCAATCGCCCCATTAGCGCTTCCGCTTGTGAAATTTCCTCTTCACTGACCCGTCCATCGGCTTTCGCCAAATAACCCATAACCATGAACGCTGTTTCAAAGAACAAACGTTGCAAACGCTCCCGGTCAGCACCGAAGTCAAAACCTAGTGCCTGCCCGAAGCCCTTATCAAAAAAATGCCCAGCGGCAACGCCTATTACTGCACCAAAAATTCCCGCAGAGAAAAACCCAATCACACCACCGATCAACTTACCAAATACCACTCTTACACTCCCAAATTACGATTTTACAGAAATTATTTTCGAAAATTGTTTTAGCAAAAAAGATGTAAATCTATTTTTATCCGCATCCAAATAGTCAGCGGATTTTCAGTAAAAATTATGCGCGCCTATTCGTCGTAGCATGCCTCGTACTATTTATAGGGTTGCACATCCCCAGCTGGCACGCGTCTGAAACGCTTATATTCCCACTGATACTGAGCAGGAGATTCCATTATTATTTCTTCGACTCCCTTGTTCAACGCGGCTAACGCTATGACCATATCATCAGCGTAAATGTCCTCAGTCACCGGCCCAAAAACCAATCGAAACCCGTCGGCTTTTTCAGAACGGAGAAGCCCCGCCACCACAACGTTTGCCCGTGTTCGAGCTATTAAGTTCTGGGCCAACGTGGCAGTTAAGGTTGATATATTAAAAAATGGGGCGAATTCTCCACTGTTTTTCGGAGGGACTTGATCCGGTAGTATCATGGTAACTTCACCACGCCGAAGCGCCTTCAGTAAAGACTTTACTCCCGATGTATTTGTGGGCACTAGCTGAATGCCATTACGGCCCCGCGCTTGGTACATCATTTTGTCCATCGATGCATAAACCGGTGGCTGATACAGTCCCGTTATTTTGTATTTACTCGCTAAATACAATCCGAGTATTTCCCAGTTGCCAAGATGCGGGGCTAATACAACCACACCTTTCCCTTCCTCGTGGGCTTGTTGAAGATACTCTAGACCTTCTACCTCCGTTATCATGAGCAGTAGTTTCTCTACTGGCCAGTACCATGAAGCACCCAACTCAATCGTCATCATCCCCAATTGACAAAGACTCTTTTTCGCCAAAGTTTGCCGATCGAGTCGGTTCATATCTGGAAAGCATATTTCCAGGTTTTTCTCGGTTACTTTACGGACCCGACCATTCGCCAACCAAAGACAGCGGCCCAATAACGTGCCGATACCGTGCGCAACAGACAGCGGTAACATTGAGAACAGTCGGAACACTACTGGAACAAAAACAGAAACGAAATTCTTCATATTGACGAGCGCAGATTATTAGGCATTATTTACCGGACATTTGTTCCAAGACAGAGTTTGAGGACGTTATTGTAGTATACGGTTCATGTACCGTGCACCGAGAGCGAAATGATACCGTGTTCTGATACGCAGTAAACCACTTTTCGCGCTTACTTCTAGGGCCAAAGTCACGCTATAATGCGCTCCTTTGTCAATTGAGTCGTTCTTTGGCATCACTCTTACCCATTACCTATATAACGAGAGCAATATTTCGTGGTCACGCAAGAAGTAAACGTTAAAACATTTCAGGGCCTCATACTAGCCCTGCAACAATATTGGGCTGCACAAGGTTGTGTGATTTTGCAACCTCTGGACATGGAAGTGGGTGCGGGGACTTTTCATCCCGGGACTTTTTTACGCGCAATTGGCCCCGAAAGCTGGAACGCCGCTTATGTACAACCTTGTCGGCGACCCACCGATGGCCGCTATGGCGAAAACCCCAATCGATTGCAACACTACTACCAATATCAAGTCGTTATGAAACCCAACCCGAGTAATATTCAGGAATTATACCTCGAGTCTTTACGTTCGTTAGGAGTCGACGCTCTTGTTCACGATATTCGGTTTGTAGAGGACAATTGGGAGTCGCCAACACTGGGCGCTTGGGGCCTCGGTTGGGAGGTGTGGCTCAACGGTATGGAAGTCACCCAATTCACCTATTTTCAACAAGTCGGCGGATTGGAATGTTATCCGGTCACCGGGGAAATCACCTACGGATTGGAACGTATTGCGATGTATTTGCAGGGCGTTGACAGTATCTATGATCTGGTCTGGACTGAAGGCCCCCAGGGCATTGTCACCTACGGTGATGTTTTTCATCAAAATGAAGTTGAAATGTCGACATTTAATTTTGAAAAGGCAGATGTCGAGCAATTGTTTAAAACCTTCGACCATTGTGAAACACAAAGCCAACTTTTGATCGAACAAGGTTTAGCGCTTCCCGCTTATGAAATGGTGATGAAGGCTTCCCACGCTTTTAATTTGTTGGACGCTCGACATGCGATCTCCGTCACGGAACGTCAGCGTTTTATATTGCGCGTTCGATCCTTATCTCGCGGTGTTGCACAGACCTATTTTGATGCTCGAAGAAAACTAGGTTTCCCCCTCGCTCCGGAAGCATTACGCAATGAAGCTTTATCCGCCAGCTCGGAGGACGTGTAGATGTCAAATGACTTTTTGGTAGAAATTGGAACAGAAGAACTACCGCCGACATCCTTATTGAAATTATCCAAGAGTTTTACGGAGCAAATCAAACAGGGTATTGATGCGGAAGAATTACGCTTCACATCAATAGAGAGCTTTGCTACGCCAAGACGCCTATCAGTTTTGGTATCCGGGCTCGATGAAATGACAGCAGAAAAAGAGCTCACTATCTGGGGCCCACCGAAGAAAGTCGCTTTTGATGATAATGGAGTGCCCTCAAAAGCAGCAGAGGCTTTCGCTAGAAAAAATGGCCTCAGTATTGATCAACTAACAGTTGAGAATGATGGCAAGGCAGACAAACTCATTTTTCGCAGTGTTAGTGCAGGAAAAGAAGCCACCGCACTACTACCTAACATCGTTAAAACTGCTTTGGAAAAGCTGCCGATTCCAAAACGTATGCGCTGGGGAACCAGCAGAATTGAGTTTGTTCGTCCAGCCCAATGGATAGTCATGATGTTTGGAAGCAATGTTATTGATTGCGAAATTCTCGGCATAAAAGCCGCGAACATAACTCGTGGCCATCGCTTTCACTGTGACACTTCCTTAGATATCGGCAATGCTGGATCGTACCCAGCGTTGTTGCAAGAGAGCGGCCACGTCATTCCCAGCTACGATGATCGTAAGGCAATAGTAAGAGAATCAGTGATAGCAGAAGGCTTTAAACTTGGCGGCGAAACCGTTATCGATGAAGACCTGCTAGACGAAGTAACCGGCTTAGTCGAATGGCCGGTAGCTTTAACCGGTAGTTTTGAAAATCGGTTTTTGGACGTTCCAGCTGAGGCATTAATTTCTTCGATGAAAGAACACCAGAAGTACTTTCACATCGTCGACAAAAACGGCAAACTCATGCCAAATTTCATCACTGTTGCAAATATCCGTAGCAACGATCCATCTCAGGTTATTAGTGGTAATGAACGAGTGATACGTCCTCGCCTCGCAGACGCAGCCTTTTTTTATGAAACAGATAAAAAAACAAGATTGGACACTCGCGCTAAAAAACTGAACACCATTGTCTTTCAAAATAAACTCGGAACCTTATTAGACAAAACGCAAAGAGTTAAATCCCTCGCAGAGATTATCGGGGAGAAAATTGGCGGAAATCCGACATATTCTGCACGCGCTGGAGAACTATGCAAAGCGGACCTGTTATCGGATATGGTGTTAGAATTTGACAAAATGCAGGGAATTGCTGGCTATTATTATGCCCTGAATGATGGCGAAGAAGTTGAAGTTGCCAACGCTATAAAAGATCACTATCTACCGAAATACGCTGGAGACAAGCTACCCGAAAGTTTAACGGGCTGTGCGGTGGCTCTCGCCGACCGTCTCGATACGATCACCGGAATTTTTGGCATCGGCCAGAAGCCCACCGGCTCCAAAGATCCGTTTGCATTACGCCGTGCCAGTATAAGTGTGTTGCGCATTTTGGTTGAAAAGAATTTTTCCCTCGACCTTTTAGAGTTACTGCAGCTGGCAGCCGCCAACTATGGAGCAATTCTCACAGATGTAGAAACAACAGCTAGCAGTTCCTTTGACTACATGGTGGAACGTTTTCGCGCTGGGTATATCGACGATCAAATTTCCGCCGAGGTTTTTCAAGCAGTTTCAGTAAAAGCTTTATCGGTTCCACTAGATATAGATAAACGCGTTAAAGCAGTTAACAGTTTTAATCAGTTGCCTGAAGCACAGGCCTTAGCAGCTGCAAATAAACGTGTTTCAAACATTCTAGCAAAACTTGATGACGAAGATTTAAGTGATGAGATCAACGAAGAGTTACTGATAGACAACGCTGAGTTAAACCTTTTTAGATTGGTTCAAGAAAAAGAAAGACAAGTTAAACCGTTATTTGAAAATAGCGAATATGAAGAGGCTTTAGCTGTACTCGCGAACCTACGTGTGTCTGTCGATGCTTTCTTTGACGATGTCATGGTCATGGTCGATGACAAGGCAATAAGAAATAATCGATTGGCCTTGTTAAGAAAATTAAGAGGTCTCTTTTTGGAGGTCGCTGATATTTCGGTACTTGTTCAAACAAAATGAAACTGGTAATACTGGACCGAGACGGAGTTATCAATACTGACTCTGACACTTTTGTAAAATCTGCCGACGAGTGGGTTCCGATCGAAGGTAGTATTGATGCAATAGCGAGATTATCTAAAGCCGGTTTTACGGTTGTTGTAGCTACCAACCAATCTGGACTGGGTCGCAATTTGTTTGATCTCGATGATCTTGAAGCAATGCATAAAAAAATGATTGAACTGGTTGAAGATGCTGACGGTGAATTAGCAGGAATTTTTTACTGTCCTCACCATCCAGATGACAACTGTCATTGCCGAAAGCCTAAACCAGGATTGATAGACGCCATCGAAAACGAGTTTTGTACGACTGCCAGGAACGCTTTTTTTGTAGGCGACTCACTACGCGATCTTCAAGCTGCCGTTGCTAAACAGTGCAGGCCTATCCTGGTGAAAACAGGTAAAGGCGAAAAAACAGTAAAAGAACTCGATACTACCGATATTTTTAACACAAGTGACAATGGAAAGATTAATAAACTGGCGATCTTTGATGATCTCGCCGCCGCCACTAACTTTATCATAAATAACCACTAACATGAGCTCACTAATTCTAATTGTTAGAATGATGATTTTCTATCTCGGTTTTGCACTAACGATAGTCTGGATCAGTACAACAGGAATTCTATTTCTCGGCTTTGCCTCTTACCGAATTCGAACCGGTTATATACTATTATGGAACCGATACGTGATTTGGTCCGCCCGTTGGATCTGCGGTTTGCGGTTTGAAATTATTGGCGCCGAAAACCTCCCTGCCTCTCCCTATGTCGCTCTTTCGAAACACCAAAGTCAATGGGAAACCTATTTTTTGCAATACTATTTGGCGCCTGTTGCTATTGTCCTTAAACGCGAGCTTCTTAACGTGCCCTTTTTTGGCTGGGGTTTGCGTCTGACTAATCCCATCGCGATTGATCGAAGCAACCCCAAGCAAGCACTAAAACAAACGCTGGAACAAGGTAAGGCACATCTTGAAGATAATATTTCCATATTAATCTTCCCTGAGGGTACCCGCACACAAGCCGATACCTCCGCAAAATACGCCCGCGGTGGTGCAAATATTGCTGTTGCATCCGGTGTTCCAGTGGTACCGATCGCGCTCAACGCCGGAGAATTTTGGCCGGCGGACACTTTACTGAAGTATCCAGGCAAGATAACCCTATCCATAGGAAAGCCTATCGAGTCAACAGCAAAGACAAGCCGGGAAATTACCGAAGAAGCCAGAGTCTGGATAGAAGATCAGGTTCGGACAATGAAAAAGCGTAACTAACATGGTTTGCACAATATCCCTCGCCGGGCGTTCACCGCTTGCGCTTTTTGTCTTCCTACTATCACTATTGATGTTAGCTCCTGCACATGCAGACATTAAAGTTGACGGAGTACTCGATGATCCAGAATGGAAGCATGCAGTAAGCTTTAAGCAGTTTGTAACAACTGAACCCTTAAGTAGTGAAGCGGCAAAATATGCGACCGAAGTTAAGGTCGTCAGTAATAAGGAAGGGATATTCGTCGGGTTTATTAACTATCAACCAAAATCCGTTAATCGGGTGCATCGGCGTTTTGCAAGAGACTCTCATATTGCAGCTGATCGTAATGTCGTCGGGATAGATTTTGACGGCTCGGGGTTATCTGGTTATGACTTTACTGTGGGTTCAGCCAATTCCCAACAAGACGGTATTTTTAACGCCAGCAGCTGGTCCGGCGACTGGGATGGTACTTGGTACTCTCAAACATCAGGCGACGAAAACTACTGGTATGCCGAAATTCACATTCCCTGGACTGTGGCGCCCATGACCAGTTCTATTAATGGCAAGAAGCAAATGTCGATGTGGTTTTCGCGCGTCGTGTTTGATGAATCCTTACGGTTTTCCTACCCCAATGCGTCATCTGAGCGACCGACCTTTATTCAGGAATGGCATTTAATCCCGGTCGACCAGGTTAAAACGTCAACCCTTGACTGGTTCCCTTACCTCAGCTATTCAAATGACCGATTGCGGGATGACGATGATTTGAAGGCTGGGATCGATGTGATTTGGCGGCCCAACAGTAACAGCCAGATTACCGGCGCACTCAATCCTGATTTTGGTCAAGTTGAAAGCGATGATCTGGTGGTTAACTTTTCGGCCTTCGAAACTTTCCGGTCCGAAAAAAGACCATTCTTCACAGAAAATCAAGCACTGTTCAGCAGCAATATTCCCACCGGCGATACCCTATTGCACACACGACGCATCGGTGCGGCTGGCGATGTCAGTGACAGTGGCATTAATGATGTTAATGTGGCCGGAAAATTTACCCACTACGGAAAATCCGTCGATTACGGTATATTTGCCGTAACCGAGGACGACAACTCTGCCAGTGAAGGGCGCGATTTTCTCGCAACACGCTTACAGAGAAAGATGGAAAATCTGACGATCGGACACAGCTTGACCCATGTAGACAAACCATCATTAGATAGAGAAGCCACTGTTCATGCAGTGGATGCCGATTGGCGATCGGAGTCTTGGGGACGCTTTAGAGGTCAAATTCTTTATAGCGACATCAGTCAACAAGCCAACGGGTATAATACTCAGCAAGACCTCGATAAACGAGATTATGCAGGATGGACCCAGTGGAGTTACTCTTCCGGAGATGAGTGGAAGCATATAATAGAACTGTTCCACTATGGTGCTGAATTCGAGATGAACGACCTCGGATTTCTAAAACGTAACGACATGAACGAGCTTTTTCTTAGTCATCGTCACAACACGCTGCGATACGGACGATCGTCCTCCCTACAGTCGAGCTACACCGAATTCAATTACGGCTATCAGAAGAATACGCAAGGAGAGCGTTTAATGCTGTGGGGAGAGTTAGTTCAAAGTTACACCTTTAATTCAAGCCGTAAACTTAACTTTGAAGTTGGATACAATACCGCTGTAACAGACGATCGAATCACCCGGGGTAATGGTTTGTATTCGAAACCAGCCTCCTACTGGGGCAACGTGCACTATCTGAATGCGAGGGGAGGGAAGCTTACCTTCGACGCCACGGTATTCTACGAAACTAGCGGAACAGAGAAGCTGTCGGGCGGAGTGAAAATAGAGCCCCAAATCTATTTAAGCGATACTTTTACAATTAGCGGTACGCTGAAGTATCAGTACTTTCAAGAATGGTTATTGTGGGACTTTGACAGCTTGCAACTGGCGACCTACCAGTCAGAGCATCTGGAGGCAGATTTGCGTCTGGACTGGTATCCTTCAACTCGCCAAGAGGTTCGACTAAAGTTTCAATGGGTAGCGATTAGTGCCGATGCAATAGCAGCCTATAGTTTGAGCGAAGGAGGGCAGTTGCGTCAGTCTCCAAAGTCGGTGTCGGATTTCACTATTAGCGATACTGCACTACAGGTTCGCTACCGGTATCAACTCGCTCCTCTGTCAGATATTTTCCTGGTCTACAGCCGCGGAGGATACGTTGAAGACAATGTCAGCCGCGCGCATTCATTAAGCCTGCTCGAAAAGAGTTGGCAAGAGCCGATAGCTGACTCGGTTATTGCGAAGATTCGCTACCGGTTTTAACTACACAAATGCCGGGAGTTAACCTTTCCTTAGTTAGGCTATATTGATGGTGGCAAGAATCTGTAACAATCACCGCACTATTTTTACGAGAAGTCAGTCTCAAGGAATAAGTCATCTCATTTGCGTTACGGTACCTCTGGAGGGATGGGTCACCTCTTTAGGGGTGAGTCACCTCTTTAGGGATGAGTCAACTCTTTAGGGATGAGTCAACTCTGCCAGTTTTGGCTAGACTTTTAGTCAGCTGGCTTTTATGCTTTTAGTCCCGCGTAATAGGTATTTCAGTCCATTCTGCTTTTCAACATGAATTGGCGATTCCGGTTACTATACACTTAGAAATGGGTAACTATTAGCCAAGGGCAGGAAAACCGTGAGAGTCCATCAGTATCAGCTCCCTAAGCTTTTGGTTCATTGCCTCATTTTGTTAATGTCGTTTAATGTCGAAGCTAACGATTTAACGGATACCATGTTAAAGGAATATCAGCTAAAAGAGCCTATCCCATTTTCATCGGATGCCGGTAGACTCTTCTGGTACAAAGATAATAACGGCAGAAGCTGCACCACCTGTCATACAGATTCAGTCCTGATAAAAGGCAGACATGAACGTACCGGAAAAATCCTCGAGCCGATGGCTCCGTCGGTAAATCCGGAGCGGCTTACAAGCCGTAAAAAGGTCAATAAATGGTTTCTACGAAACTGTAAATGGACCGTTGGAAGAGAGTGTACAACAAAGGAAAAGGGCAACATTCTCTTATGGCTAAGCCAGCAGTGAGTTAATGCCCTCGCTATCGACTAATAATTAGAACAGGTAAATTTCTATGACCAGCACTAGCAAAATCAGTCCGCGATTTTTGGTGATATGCCTATTAGTGTCAGTTGGACTTTTTAGTTTGACAGTTTCAGCGCAACGCTACGCAGGCGATCGAAGTAGTTATGATAATAAGACCCCGCGGACCTTTGAAGTCGACGCTATTTACGATGAAGAGTGTGGCTCCTGCCACCTAGCTTATCCGCCCGGGCTGTTACCCGCCAAAAGCTGGCAACGGCTATTACTGGGATTGGAAGACCATTTCGGCGAAAATGCTGAGCTGGGTTCTGAAGAAATAGGGCACCTTACTAACTATTTATTGCGAAACTCACTGGAGAAGGAAACCTCTCCGATCATTAGTAAGTTGTCGAAAAACGTGCCGGTCGAGCCTCCTATCCGTATATCGGAGTTACCTCAGTTCCATAAAGAACATGAATCTTCAGTTCGACAACTTGGAGGAGCCAGCTTGCCTGTTGGCTTTTTTAGTCCCTGTGAAGACTGTCATAAGGAAGCTGCCAGTGGCATATTTAGTAAGGAAAAGATTTACAAAGGTTACGGTCCCAGTTTCGAAATCGGCGCTGGCAAGAATAAATAGTGAGTCACTGCACCGCCGAGTTCCGGCATTATGGTGATGGTGCCCGCCCGTCAAACGGCAGAGTTTGAAAATGGGTGTTTTTATCTCGATTGGTTTTACGATTATTCAATAAACTATCAATCTGTGGTTACTAGTAAATAATCATTAATCGGTCTTTGTCGCAATTATCGCATTCGGTCGGCTACACCAGTCACTCCAGCTCCCCGCATAGAGCGCTGCTTCACGACCTGAAAGATAAGCGGAGAAGATATTTACCGTGGCGGTAACGCCGCTGCCGCAATAAATAACTAGGGGTTTGTCGGGTGCTAGATCCGACCATCGTTCCCGCTGAAACTGAGCATTTTTAATGAAACCTTGCTCATCTGTCACTTCAGCCCAGGGCTTGTTAATTGCGGTCGGAATATGTCCCGCGACTGGATCGATCGGTTCTAGTTCACCTCTGAAACGCTTTTCTTCTCTGGAGTCGACGAGATTTATAGTTTTTCCGCTAACAGCATCGGACACGTCGCTATAGTTATATAGGGGTAGTTCCCATTGACCAATTTCGGTACGAACAGCGTTCACTTCGGTTAAACCGACAAGCGCTTCAACTTTGTGACGCCCGTTAATCCACGCGTCGTATCCACCGTTGAGAATACGCACGTTTTTGACACCAGCCGACTTTAGTAGCCACCACGCTCTGCACGCATAAGCGAGTTTATTATTGTCATAGACGACAACTGAACTGGCCTGGGTAATCCCAAGGTCAGCTAGGATTTGTGCGAATGTCGCTAATTCAGGAAGAGGGTGTCTACCGCCTGTTTCCTTCTTGTTACCGGAAAGTTGTAAATCTAAGTTTATATATTGCGCTGTCGGTATATGTCCTTGTTGATATTGTGTTCTTCCTAAAGCTGCATCTGTCAGAGAAAAACGACAGTCTAAAACACAGTGCTGACCTAGGGTTTCTTCTAATTCGCTAGCTTCAATTATCAAGTCGGTCATTTTGGGAGCGGCTCATAGGCAGAATTATATTCAATCATAGCAAGCAATCAATTAGTCGGCGCTTACTAGCAGAAATCACCATCGCCTCTACAGAAAAACAAGCTAAGCCTTTGATTTAAAAGAATATTTACAAAAAACAAAGGCTCGAGGTTTAGATTATATATCCAGGTTAGCGACTTTTAATGCATTTTCTTCAATAAAGTCACGTCGAGGCTCTACCTGATCACCCATCAGGGTCGTAAATATTTGGTCAGCCGCGATAGCGTCTTCAATCGTGACACATAACATACGCCTTACTTCAGGGTCCATGGTCGTCTCCCAAAGTTGATCGGGATTCATTTCCCCCAGACCCTTGTAACGCTGAATATTCACGCCTTTTGCAGCCTGTCCCATTAGCCATTCTAGAGCATCGGAAAAGTCGCTAAACTCTTCTATTTTTTCGCCCCGTTTTATGTACGCACCATCTTCAAGTAACCCATTTAACTCGGCACCCAGTTCAACGATCGCTTTGTAATCATTTGATGCAAAAAAATCACGAGAGAAAAGATAATCTGTCTCAACACCATGGGCTGTCGACTTAATAGCAGGTAGAAAGTGATGTCGTTCCTTATCTTCTTGCACAAACATATCGTAACTTTGACCATTGTTGTTGTCTTCTAACTGACCTTGCAACTGATCTAGCCACGCTCTCACTTTAACTTGGTCCAGTAAATCCTCGACAGATAATATTGGCAAATAAATCATCTCAGTCATAAGCCTTGGCGGATATACACGAGATAGACGTTCAATGGTCGCCAGGACCGAACGATACTGCACTACCAAGTCTTCCAGGCCCTGGCCACTTATACCCGGAGCGTCGGCATTTACATGCAGCGACGCATTTTCCAATGCACCCTGTGTTAAATATTGATTTAATCCGTCATCATCCTTCAAATACTGCTGCTGTTTACCACGCGTTATCTTATACAAAGGTGGCTGAGCGATGAAAACATGTCCCCGTTCTATCAGTTCGGGCATTTGCCTAAAGAAAAAAGTCAGTAAGAGCGTTCTGATATGGGAGCCATCAACATCAGCATCGGTCATTATGATGATACTGTGATACCGTAACTTGTCAGGATCAAATTCTGATTTTCCAATTCCACAACCAAAGGCGGTCACCATATTTCCTACTTCAGCAGAAGACAGCATTTTGTCAAACCGAGCTTTTTCTACATTGAGTATTTTCCCCCGCAACGGAAGAATTGCCTGCGTACGGCGGTCACGACCCTGCTTTGCACTACCTCCAGCAGAGTCACCCTCCACCAAATATACCTCGGAAAGAGCGGGATCTTTTTCCTGGCAATCAGAAAGCTTACCCGGTAAGCCGGCGATATCGAGGGCGCCCTTTCGTCGGGTCATATCCCTCGCTTTCCTTGCGGCTTCGCGTGCCCTCGCTGCATCCAACATTTTTGTAACGACGAGTTTAGCTTCAGAGGGGTTTTCGATGAGATAATCCCCGAACATCTTATTCATTGTCTGTTCGACAGCGGTCTTAACTTCAGAAGAAACCAGTTTATCTTTTGTTTGCGAAGAGAATTTAGGGTCGGGCACTTTTACCGATATGACCGCTGTTAAGCCTTCTCGTGCGTCATCTCCGCTAGTCGACACTTTAGCTTTCTTTGCAAAGCCTTCTCTCTCTATATAGCCATTTAAACTGCGCGTTAATGAAGCGCGGAAACCCGCAAGATGGGTTCCTCCATCACGTTGAGGGATATTATTTGTGTAACAATGGATACTTTCTTGAAAACTATCATTCCATTGCAATGCTATTTCGACACCTACTCCATCTTCGCTCATCGTACTAAAATGGAAAAGCTTGTTTATCGTCGTTTTATTCTGATTTAGAAATTCAACAAATGCCTTCAGGCCACCACTATAGTTATAGTTTTCTATTTTTCCCGATCGCTCGTCTTTCAATTCGATGTGAATGCCTGAATTAAGAAAAGCTAATTCTCTCAACCGTTTTGCTAGCTGTTCAAAGTGAAATTCGATATTAGTAAACGTGTCCGAAGAGGGCTTAAACCTAATGCTGGTTCCTGTTAAATCCGTCTCTCCGACCAAAGCCAAGGGGGCATCTGGAACACCATGGCGATAGATTTGTTCATGAACTTTCCCTCCTCGCCGAATAACTAGCTTGAGTTCTTCAGATAAAGCATTTACAACGGAAACTCCAACACCATGTAAGCCACCGGACACTTTATACGTATTATCGTCAAATTTTCCGCCGGCATGTAAGACCGTCAGTATAACTTCGGCAGCAGAGACACCCTCTTCATGCATTTCTGTCGGTATGCCACGGCCGTCATCGGACACGGACACGGATTCATCAGGATGAATGGTGATCATTACCTTTGAACAGAACCCGGCTAACGCTTCATCGATTGAGTTATCGACAACCTCAAACACCATATGATGCAGGCCGGTACCATCGTCTGTATCACCTATGTACATTCCCGGGCGTTTCCGTACTGCATCCAACCCCTTGAGTACTTTAATACTAGTTGAATCGTAATTATTCTCTTCTTCGCTCATACTTTACAACCTATTTTTGCTCATTATCGGCTATCGCTGTCTTCCATCTAGCACATTTGGTAGCCGTTGTTTCAACGACGACGCGCGTATTAAGCGATGGATTCACCGAATACGACTATCATTTATTGAAATCTTCCCATGTTCCACGTGGAACAACTTAACTTTATTCTCGGACGACCAGTAATCTATTACATCCTTCCAATCTACACAGGTTAAAAAAACCTGGCAATTTATTTCCTCCAGCAACTCACAAAGAGCCTGTCGGTGCATTGAATCAAGCTCTGAAGGTAAGTCATCAACCAAAAACACGCACTGCTTTCCAGTTAACGTGGACAGAAGCAAACCCTGCGCTACCCTCATTGCGCATACAACGAGTTTTTGCTGCCCCCTCGACAACACCTCTGAAGCTGCCATTGCCTTATAGCGAAGTCGCAGATCAGCTCGATGCGGCCCAACCGTTGTATAACCTTTGTCTATTTCCTTGAGTAAATTTTCTTCAAATATGTCAGCTATATCGCGTGTCTTATCCCAGCCTCGGAAGTAAGATACTGATAGATCTTCCAAATCAACCAGACGCTTCAGCAATTTTTCAAAAACAGGTAGAAATTGCTGGAAATAGTGGAGCCTTAAAGCGTCCAACTGTTCGCTGTACTTGATTAATTCCAGCGTCCAGGCATGCAATTGCTGCTGATCAATTCTACCATGACGCAGCAGACTATTCCGTTGTTTTAGTCCCCGTTGAACATTTCTCCACACCGCATGGAAGCTTTGTTCCACGTGGAACACTCCCCAATCAATAAACTGCCGTCTTACGACAGGGCCTCCTTCCAGCAACTTAAAGGTATCAGAAGAAATAACCTGTACCGGCAAGTTTTCAGCCAAGACAGCTGCGGAGCTTACAGGTTGACCGGCTACTTTTATTGCGCCAGACCTTCCCGTTGCTTTGTAACGTTCTACACCAACGGGCAGATAACCTCTGCCTGACAAAAAAACTTCGCCGAAAACAACGCATTTTTCTAAGGAATTGTTTATTAATGGATTTAATTTGTGGCTACGAAAAGATCGAGCTGAAGACAGCAGATGAATAGATTCCAAAACACTGGTTTTGCCAGCGCCATTGACACCATAAAATATATTAACAGGCTCAAATTCTGTGAGACTAACAGGGGCCAAATTGCGAACCCCTGAAATATCTAATCGTCGTATAAGCACTCTCTAAATTTTTATAGTCGCATCGGCATAACTACGTACATCGAATCACTCTCTTCAGCCTCTTCAAGTAGGGCACTGCTGTTCGAATCAGACAACGAAATCTTTACCTGATCACCACTCAAAACTCCAAGAACATCAAGAAGATAACTGACATTAAACCCGATTTCGAGGGTATCTCCCTGGTAATCAACAGAAACCGTTTCTTCAGCTTCTTCCTGTTCGGGATTATTAGCCACTATTTGTAGATTGTTATCAGACAATAATAGACGAACGCCTCGATACTTTTCATTAGACAAAATTGACGTCCTGGTAAAGGCCTGGCGTAATTCATCACGCGCTCCGAAAACAGCTTTGGTGCTTGCCTTGGGTAGAACCCTGTCATAATCTGGAAACTTGCCATCGACCAACTTTGAAGTAAAAGTAAACTCTGTGGTTGTGGCCCTAATATGATTAGTTCCAATGACAATTTCAACATTCTCATTTTCATTCATCAACAGACGAGCAAGTTCTATCACACCTTTTCTAGGCAAAATGACTTGCAGGTTTTCCTCTGCTGTAATATCTGCCGGTAGGGTACAGACAGCCAAACGATGTCCATCAGTAGCAACGAGGCGCAATTGACCCGACCGAATCTCCCATAACATCCCGTTTAAATAATAACGAACATCTTGCTGAGCCATTGCGAAGCTGGTTCTGTCAATCAAACGCTTCAGAACGCCCTGCGTAACAGTAAATCCCTGGTTGCCTGGTCCTTCTTCAACATTGGGGAAATCGCTAGCCGAAAGACAAGATAATATGAACCTGCTGCGCCCAGACTTAATGATAAGTCTTTGATCTTCAAGGGAAAACTGAATATCACTGCCATCTGGAAGAGACTTACAAATATCGGCTAGCTTACGCGCTGGTACCGTTATCTCACCACCAGAATCAGGCGCCTGTTCAAGATTGACACGTCCTACCAACTCCACTTCAAGATCCGTACCGGTAATTGATAACTCACTACCTTCAAGCACAAGCATTACATTTGATAATATAGGCAAGGTTTGACGCCGCTCAACAACACCAGCTACCAAGTTTAGTGGCTTTAAAAGGCTCTCGCGGGAAATTACAAATTTCATGTCAATCTTTATCCTTATCTTTTAGCGAATAAATTATTAGTGATGCTTAGCTCGTCAGTGAACGCAGTAAGTTTTTACAATCTTCTCGAATATCGGTATCCGATTCTTGCAGTTCTTTTATTTTCCTACAAGCATGTAAGACAGTAGTATGGTCTCTACCACCAAAACTTTCACCAATTTCGGGCAAACTATGGTTTGTCAGTTCTTTCGCAAGCGCCATCGCCACTTGCCTAGGCCTTGCCACAGAACGGCTACGTCGTTTGGACATCATATCTGAAAGTTTGATCTTATAATATTCAGCTACTGTTCGCTGAATATTATCGAGGCTAATCTGCCTATCCTGCAAAGCTAATAGATCTTTTAGAGATTCACGAATGAGGTCTATATCTATCGGTTTTCCGGTAAAGTGCGCGCTCGCTATAACCCTCTTTAAGGCGCCCTCAAGCTCTCTTACATTAGAGCGAATCTTCTGGGCAATAAAAAACGCCGCATCCGCAGGGAGAGTCATCTTAGCTTGCTCAGCCTTTTTAAGTAATATAGCAACTCGCGTTTCAAGCTCGGGCGGATCAACCGCAACAGTTAAACCCCACCCAAACCTTGACTTCAAACGCTCTTCTAAGCCCTTTATTTCCTTCGGGTAACGATCACAAGTCAATATCATCTGCTGACCACCTTCCAACAACGCATTAAACGTGTGGAAGAATTCTTCTTGAGAGCGCTCCTTACCTGCAAAAAATTGAATATCATCAATTAACAGCGCGTCGACAGATCGATAAAATCGCTTGAATTCGTTGATAGCATTCAACTGAAGTGCCTTTACCATATCCGCAACGAATCGCTCAGAATGTAGATACACGACTTTCGCGTCCGGATTTTTCTGAAGGAGAGCATTTCCTACCGCGTGCATAAGATGAGTCTTGCCCAAGCCCACACCTCCGTATAGAAATAACGGATTATAAGCGCCACCGGTATTTTCAGCGACTTGCCGAGACGCTGCTCGTGCTAGTTGGTTTGACTTACCCTCTACAAAGGTATCAAAGGTATAATTTTCGATTAAATAACTTTGATGATGAATACCGCCCTCTACCTCTACTTTTCGTTTCGGTGGAGGAATAAACCGGGAGTCAGTATTGCGATGTGGCGTGACTATTTTGCTTGCACTGCCTGGCTGTCTTCCTGCAACGGGCGTCGTTCGCCTGTTCATTGCCGGAACAGTGGCGACAATGTTTCGCCTTGCTACTTTGACCTGACTGATCTCTAAAGATACATTTAACTTTTTGTCGGGCGACACTTCAGAGACAATCTCTTCTATTCTCTGTAAAAACTTATCATTGACCCAATCCTTAACAAACCGATTCGGAGCAAATAATTTGAGCTGACCCAAACTTGTTTCCGAGTCTACCTGAAGAGGCCGGATCCACGTATTAAACTGCTGGGATGGTAACTCCACCTGTAAACAGTCAACGCATTGCTGCCATGTTGAATTAGGCAATGAAGAATCCTCAAAACTTGCAAATTATATAATGGTGATAACTGTGCATTAAAAATACTAGTCACCGAATTTATTATTAAGTTTTAAACATCCATGTTTAACACATCAAAAACTAACGTCCATGTCCGCAAACCTGCTGAAACCACGAGGCGACTGAACTACACGCACGCGATGCCATCAAGCTGTGCATTGTACTCTCAGATTATAGACTTATCCACAAAAAAACCACAATTAAGGAAATATTATAGAAAAGAAAATTATCATTAGTAATCAACAACTTAAAATGAAAAACCTGACTAAAAAACGAAAAAAACTCCATTAAGTCGATATGTGCATAAGTACACAAAAAAGCTGTGGATAACATCTTGATATGATGTCAAAAACCCGTTAAAAACAATTTTATCTGCTTTCTCAAAGTCTTCCTTCATTTATATGTATCCAATCACCGGCTTCACGCAGAAGAAAGAAATTGATATTAGTCGCTAAATTCACTAGAATGCGCGGTCCCAAAGTATGGGGTTACAAGAATTCGGTTTCCGCCAATTAAATTCCATACTACCACTAGTTAATATTTTCGGAATAATCGTCATGAAAAGAACATTTCAACCCAGCGTACTAAAACGCAAACGCACTCATGGTTTTCGCGCACGCATGGCAACCAAAAGTGGCAGAGCGTTAATTAATCGCCGCCGCGCTAAAGGTCGTCAACGTCTCGCAGCATAAGGTAATTGGTCAAACTGGCTCAGCACATGCCCGATTACGAAGCTAGTCATAGTTTCGGTAAATCACTCCGTTTGCTGGATGCCAAGGCTTACAAATCAGTTTTTGATGATGCTAAATTTAAAATCTCCGCAAGAGAAATATTATTGCTAGCTCGTCCGAACGATAAGGCAGCACCCAGACTTGGTTTGGTTATTGCCAAAAAAAATGCAAAACACGCAACACAGCGCAATCGAATTAAAAGAATTGCGCGTGAAAGCTTCAGATTGCAACAAGAACAACTGCACGGTGTAGATGCCGTTGTACTTGCGCGTCGCGGTTTAGATAAACTAGATAATATTGCCTTACACAAAATGTTTAATCAGCTTTGGCAGCAGCTTAAGTATAAATCAGAAAACCATACTTCAAAGACTGCCGGCAATAACTTAACCTCGTAGACCTCAAAAGGCGAACCATGCGCCGTATACTCATAGCTTGCATAAAATTTTACCGATATATGATTAGCCCGTTAATGGCTAACCATTGTCGATTCTATCCAAGCTGTTCGAGTTATGCTATTCAGGCCATTGAAAGGTTTGGCGTATTTAAAGGAAGTTATTATTCAATAAGACGCTTGTTACGGTGTCATCCATTTAATCCCGGTGGCTATGATCCAGTTCCGGACAACCATTCTAACCACCACGGGCATACCTCACAATAATTATGGACTTTCAACGATATATTTTAATCGCGGCAATCGCCATTTTGTCTTTCATGTTATTGACAGAATGGGTGCAGTTTAAAGAACAAAAAAAGGCAGAGACTTCTTCCGCCACTTATCGGCAGCAGACAGTCGCCAATACAAATGACAGTCTGTCAGATACCAACGTCTCCCTGCCCGACGCGACCGTTACCGATAACACTAGCGTAGGAGTCGACGATTTACCGACCGCTCAGCCTATCGTGCAAACAGAAGCGGTGCCAACTGCCTCGACCACAAGCAACGTTAACGTCGTTCGCGTTACAACAGATTCATTAATCCTCGACATTAATACACTCGGCGGCGACATTATCTACTCGGCTCTTCCTAGGCATTTTGCCGAAATTGATACTCCCGACGTTCCTTTCACGCTATTAGAACAGTCGAACATAAGAACTTATATCGCTCAAAGTGGATTAGTGGGCGTTAACGGAATTGATACCAGTAAAGGTCGAGCCCAATACACGGCCAGCGCGCCCAGCTTTACTCTTGCAGACGATAAAGATGAGTTGCAGGTTGACCTAATATTCCAAGCAGAAAACGGTGTAGAAATAATTAAGCGCTTCGGTTTTCACCGAGGTGACTATGTAGTCAATGTCGAATATGTCATCAACAATACCGGACAGCTGGACTGGACTGCCGGCATGTTTGGACAGATTAAGCGCGACCATACAGAAGATCCCTCCGCGGATTCCTCGGGTATGGGATTAGCTCCTTACCTCGGTGCAGCTATTCACCTAAAAGATCAACCTTATGAAAAAATCAGTTTTGATGATATTGCCGAAAGCGACTTTAAAGAAAGTATCGAAGGCGGATGGATAGCGATTTTGCAACACTATTTTGTGAATGCATGGATACCCGATCCCACCAAAACACATACTTACTCGACAGCAGTGAGTCGCGACAAATCAAACATTATCCGTTTTACCAGCCCCCAGCTAACCGTCGGGCCGAGCGAAACAGCAACGATGAAATCACGGTTTTACACAGGTCCGAAAGATCAATACAAACTTCAGGATATTTCCGAAGGTCTAGAACTGACAGTTGATTATGGCTGGCTTTGGTGGATCGCCCAGCCTCTTTTCTGGTTGCTAACTAAGCTCCACAGTTACCTGGGAAATTGGGGCTTCGCTATAATCGCCGTTACAGTTCTCGTCAAGGGAGCTTTCTTCCAACTGAACGCCAAAGCCTATACGTCTATGGCTAACATGCGAAAGGTCGGGCCGAAACTAACAGAACTGCGCGAACGCTATGCCGATGATCGTCAGAAGCAATCCCAAGAAATGATGAACTTATACAAAAAGGAAAAGATAAACCCTCTCGGCGGCTGTCTTCCTATACTCGTTCAAATGCCTGTTTTCATATCTCTTTATTGGGTCTTAATGGAAAGCGTGGAATTGCGTCACGCCCCTTTTATCCTATATATAAAAGACTTATCGGTCATGGATCCATACTTTATTTTGCCTCTAATCATGGGCGTATCTATGTTTATACAGCAACGGCTTAACCCACCGCCGCCAGATCCAATGCAGGCAAAGATCATGCAGTGGATGCCTGTGATGTTTACCTTCTTCTTCCTGTTCTTCCCTGCTGGTCTGGTATTGTATTGGGTGGTTAATAATACCTTGTCTATAATCCAGCAATACATTATTACTAAGCGCATAGAAAACGCGTAAAAAAAGGGCCGCTATATACGGCCTTTTCTATTCCTACAAGCTATGAATACTTTGGACATTGAAACCGATACTATTGCTGCTATAGCCACTCCGCCAGGACGTGGCGGTGTCGGCATAATCCGAATTTCAGGACCTAACACAAAGCCTATTGCTTCATCCATAACAGATTCAAACCTTGCTCCTAGATTTGCTCACTTCGGACCCTTTTTCGAGTCAGGAAAAAAGCCTAACGATTTAGCTAGTTGTGAGATAGACAATGGAATTTCTATTTTTTTTCCTTCACCTAATTCCTTTACGGGCGAAGACGTACTTGAACTACAGGCACACGGCGGTCCATTATTGCTAGATATATTACTAAGAGAAGTTCTGCGTCTAGGCGCACGCCTTGCACGTCCCGGAGAGTTTTCTGAAAGAGCATTTCTAAATAACAAAATCGACCTAACTCAAGCAGAGGCTATCGCCGATTTAATTAATAGCTCATCGGAACAAGCTGCAAGAAATGCAGTTCGATCTTTACAAGGAGAGTTTAGTAAAAAAATATCAACACTTGTTAATTCCGTTATTCAACTCAGAATTTATGTAGAAGCCGCAATCGATTTTCCTGAAGAGGAAATTGATTTTCTCGCCGATGGTAAGGTTGCAAGAGATTTAACAGAAATTATTAGCAACCTAGAACAAGTATTTTTAGAGACCAGACAAGGAACCTTAATACAAGAAGGTATGACCGTTGTAATCGCTGGTCGTCCAAACGCTGGGAAGTCGAGTTTACTCAATGCCTTATCTGGAAGGGAAAGCGCGATAGTCACAGAAGTTGAGGGAACGACACGAGATGTCTTACGAGAAAAAATTCAAATCGATGGCATGCCTTTACATATTATCGACACGGCTGGTTTACGAGAAAGCCCGGACATTGTCGAAAAAGAAGGTATTCGCAGGGCCTGGAATGAAATCGAAAAAGCGGACCGCATCTTACTCGTCGTCGACAGCAACTCTCACAGGGAAGACGATCCCGCAAAACTTTATCAAGATTTAGGTCTAGAAGAAATCTCGACCACGTCAAAGCAACATATCACTATTGTTCAAAACAAGTGTGATATTTCCGGACTTGCAACGGGTATCATCGACGGTACTCCCAGCATTATTAGTCTTTCAGCTAAAAAAGGTGATGGAATCGATCTCCTGCGCCAGCATCTAAAAAACAGTGTTGGCTTTGAAGGCGCTGAGGGTGGCTTTACTGCTAGGAGACGACATCTGGATGCCTTACAAAGCGCGCGTGATTCCCTCCACGCTGGGCAAAACCAACTCCAATCCTATGGTGCAGGTGAATTATTGGCAGAGGATTTACGTCAATGCCAAAACTTTCTCAATGAAATAACCGGCGAATTCAGCTCTGACGACCTTTTAGGGGAAATTTTTTCCAGTTTCTGTATTGGTAAATAGTCGATCTAGAAAAAGTAGGTTGATATCAATTTCAAACTTTTTCCTTCATTTACACTGCATTCTAGATATAAACACAATATCAGGTATTTTTCAGGTCGATGGCGTGGCGTTGGAATGCTTCATCATTGGCCGTAACGTCCACTGCGAGCGCAAAAAATTACTAGCAAAACCACTTTTTTGCTCTCATGTTTTTAGCAGTGACGAACTGACAAAGTCATGAAATACGATTTCAGTGCCGCCTAAATAGACGCTCACCCTTCGTTCCCACAACTTATCAACAAAGCGCTCCCATGTTAGCGCTAAAATAGCTGTCCGTTTGTCAAAAATCGGCTCTACTCGATACTAATAGTTTCGGAAAAAAATTCTGTGGATAAGTAACCCCGAAAGACTGTTGAAAAGCCTTTTGCAGCGCGAGGATAGAAAACAGCTGAAAACCGCCTTTTGAAGCTCCTGTGGATAACCAAGCTACTTATCCACGCCTAATCCTTAGCTTAAACGCAGCAAATCAATAGGCAAACGCTGTGGTTCAATCATAGTTAACTAATTGATAGTAAAGGTTTTTATCTAGTTAATAACAGAAAAGAAGGACCCTAATAATAACAATAATATTAGAAAACAATATATATACATAAATATATATACCTTAATTATTATAATAATTAACGGAATAAAAAAACTAAAAATAATCTTACAATTTTGCTGATTATTTTTTCGCCAACACCTATCTACTGAAGCAAAGCTGCCTTATACTCCACGCCCTTTTTATCTTCCATCGTTGTTCGAGGTTTAAGTGGACTATCAAGAACGTTTTGACGTAATCGTTATTGGTGGCGGTCACGCAGGCACAGAAGCTTGTTTGGCAGCTGCCCGTATGGGTTGCAAAACATTGTTGCTGACCCACAATATCGAGACCTTGGGTCAAATGTCTTGTAATCCGGCAATTGGCGGTATTGGTAAAAGTCATCTTGTGAAAGAAATCGACGCCCTGGGCGGCGCCATGGCTAAAGCGACCGATTTTGGTGGTATCCAATTTCGGGTCCTAAACTCCAGAAAAGGTCCTGCCGTGAGAGCAACTCGCGCTCAGGCAGATCGAGTTCTGTACAAAGCGGCCATTCGAGAAACACTCGAAAATCAGGAAGGTCTAAGTATTTTCCAGCAAGCCGCTGTTGATCTCATTGTTGAGGGCGAAAAAGTTATCGGTGTTGTCACGCAGATAGGTATCAAGTTCTTTGCGGAAAATGTCGTGCTTTGCACGGGCACCTTTCTTGGTGGAAAAATTCATATCGGTCTCGACAACCACAGTGGTGGAAGGGCCGGCGACCCACCATCTTTGGCTTTGGCCGAGCGCTTGAGAGAGCTTCCCTTCAACGTTGACAGGTTGAAAACAGGCACGCCGCCCCGTATTGATGCTCGTTCTGTAAATTTCAAAGGACTTGAGGAACAGTGGGGAGATCAGCCAGAACCCGTCATGTCATTTTCCGGTTCTTTAGCCCAGCATCCGCGCCAAACCTGCTGCTGGATTACCCATACAAACGAAAAAACCCATGACATTATTCGACAGGGGTTAGATCGGTCGCCGATGTATACCGGCGTGATTGAGGGAGTTGGCCCACGTTATTGTCCCTCGATTGAAGATAAAATACATCGATTTTCCAACAAGAACTCCCACCAAATATTTATTGAACCGGAGGGCCTAACAACAAACGAACTATACCCCAACGGTATTTCAACGAGTCTCCCTTTTGATGTTCAGATGGAATTGGTTCGTTCCATCCAGGGGTTTGAGAACGCACATATTTCTCGACCTGGTTACGCCATCGAATACGATTTTTTTGATCCTCGCGATCTAAAGTATTCATTGGAAACGAAATTCATCGAAGGTCTATTTTTTGCGGGCCAGATTAATGGCACGACCGGTTATGAAGAAGCCGCTGCTCAAGGCTTACTGGCTGGATTGAACGCAGCGTTGAAAGCTCAGGGGAAAGAAGCCTGGTGTCCCCGGCGAGACGAAGCTTACATCGGTGTTATGGTAGACGATCTAATTTCAAGCGGAACGATTGAACCCTACAGGATGTTCACGTCGAGAGCTGAATATCGATTATTGCTTCGCGAAGACAACGCCGATTTACGTTTAACGGAAAAAGGCCGGGAGCTCGGTTTAGTTGACGACTATTTCTGGAATGCTTTTAATAAAAAGCGAAAAAGTATTGACGAGGAAACGCATAGATTATCTTCAACCTGGATTCAACCGGGCACTGAAGAAGCAGAAAAGGTAAATCGGCTGATCGATAAGCCAATTACAAGGGAGTACAGTTTACTTGATTTTGTCAAACGTCCCGACCTTTCCTACGCCGATGTGGCTAAGCTAAAAGGTGGCGAGGCTGTGATTGATCCACAAGTCGCAAGCCAAGTAGAAACTCAAATCAAATACTCTGGGTATATCGATCGGCAATCTGTCGAAATCGAACGTTTACGTCGTTACGAAAACACCCTGCTGCCCATTGACTTCGATTATGGTTCGGTGGAAGGATTGTCAAACGAAGCAAAGCAAAAATTGACGGACGCCCGCCCAGAAACATTAGCGAGAGCCTCCCGAATATCCGGAATCACGCCTGCTGCAGTTTCTTTGCTACTCATTTTTCTTAAAAAGCGCGGCATGTTGGAGAGAAAAAAAGAAACTGATGAAAGTATTAAGACCGCTTGATGTTCCGGTAGAGAATTATTGAATCATGTTTAGAAAAACACTGTTATCTGGAATAGACCAGTTTAACAACTTACCGAAAAACATGGATGTTAAAGTTGACTTAATGTTGGATTATCTTCAACTACTCATTAAGTGGAATAAGGCATACAACTTAACGGCAATCCGTAACCCTGAAGAAATGGTCTCCAAACATATTTTGGATAGCCTAAGTATTGCGTCGCGTATTGATGGCCAATATTTTCTAGACGTCGGAACGGGCGCAGGATTACCCGGCGTAATTCTGGCTATATTGTATCCGGAGCGGCAATTTGATTTGTTAGATAGTAACGGGAAAAAGACTCGATTTCTTTTCCAGGTAAAAACAGAGCTAAATTTAGATAACATTGCAATTTTTCAATGTAGAGTAGAACATCATTCAGTGGGTCCGGTATACGATGGTATTCTTTCCAGAGCTTTTTCGACACTTCATGATATGGTGAAAGGCAGTAATCATCTGCTGAAAGAAACTGGACATTTTTACGCGATGAAAGGCGTTTATCCGGACAGTGAAATTGACCAATTGAAGCAAATGGAGCCTGGATATACGGTGAAAGAAATTTGTCCCCTAACAGTCCCGGGTGAAAATGCAGAACGTCATTTAGTTGTTATCGGTAAGAATTAGTACCAATCAAATGGAACCAGTAAAAATTTATCAGTAAAGGTATATATCGTTGGGAAAAATTTTTTCAGTAACTAATCAAAAAGGTGGTGTGGGTAAAACGACAACCTGCGTGAATCTCGCAGCATCTTTGGCGGCAACCAAGAAAAAGGTTCTGTTGATTGATTTAGATCCACAGGGCAACGCTACAATGGGCAGTGGCGTCGATAAACATGATGTAGAGCTGAGTCTTTATGATGTGCTAGTTCACTCCGCGCCAATAACTGATGTCAGGATTAAGGCCGAAACATCGGGGTATGATATTGTTCCGTCCAATTCGGATGTGACAGCGGCAGAGGTAGAACTGCTGGCGATCGAGGGAAAGGAATATCGACTTCGAGAGGCTTTGGCGACAGAGCAGGATAACTATGACTACATCATTATAGATTGTCCACCGTCATTGAATATGCTCACCGTCAATGCATTAGCAGCCTCTCATGGCGTGATTATTCCTATGCAGTGTGAGTATTACGCGCTTGAAGGTTTATCAGCGTTGTTAGACACCATTACTCAAATTCAGCAAGTACTGAATCCTAATTTGGAAATTGAAGGGCTGTTGCGCACAATGTATGATCCGCGTAATAGCCTTACTAATGACGTGTCGGCCCAATTGCATGAGCATTTCCCCGACAAAGTCTACCGCACGGTAATTCCACGTAATATAAGACTGGCGGAAGCTCCCAGTTATGGAATGCCAGCCCTGTACTATGATCGTCAATCCAAGGGGGCGAAAGCCTATTTGGCGCTTGCTGGCGAAATGCTCCGCAAAAGCGACCGGGAAATTACAGAAGAACTGGCTGTTAATTGATATAATGGCTGGTTTGAAAAAAGTGAAGAAGATCAATAAAAATAGCAGCTAGTAAGATTTCTATTTTGCTTCCTTTAACAAAGTCAGGAAATTTTCTGATATCGATTAAACTAAAACGGTTATTGTTTCGATGGCAACAAAAAAACGTGGCTTAGGTCGTGGGTTAGACGCTTTATTAGGCGGACCATCGCCCGCAACAAAACACCCGAACACTTTGCCAGAATCAACGGTAGAAGATGAAGCGGTCGGCGTTGGAAAAGATGGTGATCTTCGAAAATTACCGGTAGAAATGATACAGCGCGGCAAATATCAACCGCGACGGGATATGCAACCGGAAGCACTGGAAGAACTGGCGGAAAGTATTAAAGTCCAGGGCGTCATGCAGCCAATCGTTGTTCGTCCCATCAGTGCCGATAAGTATGAGATTATCGCGGGCGAAAGAAGATGGCGCGCCACTCAATTAGCGGGATTGGATTCGATTCCCGTATTGGTTCGTCACGTACCGGACGAAGCGGCCATTGCTATGTCTTTGATCGAAAATATTCAGCGCGAAGACCTGAATCCTATCGAGGAAGCAATGGCACTAGCGCGGCTGCAACAGGAATTTGAACTGACTCACCAACAAGTCGCTGAAGCCGTTGGTAAATCGCGAACTACTGTAACGAATCTACTGCGCTTAACGTCTTTGCGTGAAGATGTGCAGCGCATGCTTGAATATGGTGATCTGGAAATGGGACACGCAAAAGCCCTCTTGGGTCTTCCTCTTGAACACCAATCGCAAGCTGCAAATACCGTGGTGAGCAAAGGCATGTCAGTTCGCCAGACTGAAGCCTTGATTCGCTCCTTGTTGAGTTCAATCACCACGGGTAAAACGAAATCTGATCAAAAGATAGACCCTGACATCAAACATCTACAAGACCAGCTTTCCGAAAAAATTGGCGTTCCTGTGATGGTACAACACAGCGCTAAGGGAAAAGGTAAGCTGGTTTTAAAATATAATAACCTCGACGAACTGGACGGTATTCTAAACCATATCAAATAAACGGCGTGGCCAGAAATAGCCTCAAGTTTTCCTTAAAGCACAACATATGGTAGTCGTTTCTTTAAAACATTCCCGGATGATGTATTTTGTGTAAAATCAAAGGGGTCGAGTTTGAATCCGAGTCGAATCGGTTCGATAAGACTACCAACCTTTAATCGGCGATCATCGATAATATGGTTGAATACCTCGCGCATTATCCCTATAATGCGCCCGCGTTTATTAGACGATTGAACGGCTTTTTTACAAGACATTTTGGTGTTTTGACGAATGCCTAAGAGGATGCAGTGCAGTTAGGTATAAAGACTATGCACGGCGCTAAGATCCAAAAACCTCCATTTCTTCGTATTTATGCAAGTCAGTGCGTTGTGCTCGTATGCATATCGACGGTTTTATTGTTCGCTGACCGTGTTATAGCCTATTCGTCTTTACTTGGCGGAATCATTTCAATAGGCCCAAATATATATTTTGCCCGACTGGCATTCCGTTTTACTGGAGCTAGTGCGGCCAACGATGTAACCAGCTCGCTTTACGTCGGTGAAGTTGGAAAGTTTGTACTGACAGCCGTTTTGTTTGCCTGCGTATTTGTGCTGATAAAACCGCTGTCGACCGCAATGCTTTTTACGTCATTTATTTTTATGACAGCGCTAAACCTGGTTTTAGTGCTTCGAATGAGCAAGATTTAGCAAGTTTGCTCTTTGTGTTGAATAAATCTTTCGAGAGAACACTATGTCAGGTGAGAACCTAACAGTTAACGGTTATATCAAACATCACTTAACAAACCTAACCTATGGCAAGCTGCCAGCGGGTTACGTTCGTGAAGACAATGGCGAAAAACAGGTTCTTCAGCAGGATACCTGGACAATGGCACATGGCGGCGACGAAGCCTCTGCTATGGGTTTTAATGCGATACACATCGACAGCATGGCTTGGTCGATTGGCTTGGGATTAATCTTTTGTTTGTTGTTTCGCTCTGTGGCTAAAAAAGCCAGTAGCGGTGTACCGTCCGGCGTAATAAACCTCGTTGAGATGATTGTCGACTTTGTTGATAGCAACGTAAAAGACACCTTTCACGGGCGAAACCCCATTGTTGCCCCTTTAGCTCTGACCGTGTTCGTCTGGGTATTTTTAATGAATCTTATGGATTTGGTGCCGGTCGATCTATTACCCGAACTATTTGCTCTAATTGGCATCCCTTATCAAAAAATTGTACCGTCCACGGACCCCAATATCACCATGGGTATGGCTCTCGGAGTATTCCTGATGATGTTATATTACAACATCAAGGTTAAGGGGTTTGGTTTTGTCAAAGAATTAACGATGACGCCTTTCAATCATCCCCTATTTATACCGATCAACTTGTTTATGGAGGTTGTCGGCTTCATTGCTAAGCCTTTCTCTTTGGGTCTTCGTCTCTTCGGAAATATGTATGCGGGTGAAATGATCTTTATTCTTATTGCTGCACTATTCGGTGCCGGGGCATTGTGGTTTGTTCCCGCCGGCCTGATGCAAATGGGATGGTCTTTGTTCCATGTACTTATTATCACCTTGCAGGCATTTATCTTTATGGTCTTAACCGTTGTCTATCTAAGCATGGCCCACGAAGACCATTGATATTATTTTAACTACTATTTGTTTAATTTTTTAATTAGGAGAACACTATGGAATTAATCTACGTTGCTGCCGCCATTATGATGGGTTTGGGTGGACTTGGGGCTGCTATCGGAGTGGGTTTGTTGGGTGGTAAGTTGCTCGAAGGTTCAGCGCGACAGCCAGAACTAGCTCCAAAACTACAGGTTACTTTCTTCTTGGGCGCAGGTCTTGTTGATGCGATTCCCATTATCGGTGTTGGTATTGCGATGTACTTGATATTTGTTGTTGCTCCGGCCGCCGCATAATCAGTACCACCACCGACATTTACTCGCGTAAATATCGGTATTGCACCAATAGTTTGAACGAACGGATTATGTTTTTTAATAATCTCCAAATAAGCATTTTGTGAGGAGCATAGCGTGAATATTAATTTAACGCTAATTGGGCAAATGATTACTTTTGCTCTGTTTGTGATCTTCTGCATGAAGTATATCTGGCCACCGATAGTAGCCGCTATGCAAGAACGTGCAGTTAAAATTGCTGACGGCCTTGAAGCGGCAGATCGTGCTGGAAGAGATCTTGAGTTAGCGCAGGAACGCGCTACCAAACGATTGCACGAAGCAAAAGAAGAAGCTTCCGTAATTATTGAAGCCGCTAATAAACGTGGTTCTCAGATTGTGGAAGAAGCAAAAGATCAGGCTCGTGAAGAAGGTAATCGACTTAAAACAGCTGCACAAGCTGAAATAGAGCAAGAAGTTAATCGCGCCAAAGAGCAGTTGCGTGGCCAGGTTGGTTCTTTAGCAATAGCTGGGGCTGAAAAAGTGCTAGAAGCCTCTATCGATGAAAATGCTCACAAAGCTCTGGTTGAAAAACTGGCTGCGAGTCTTTAAGCGAGGAAAGTATGGCTGAATTAAGTACTCTTGCAAGACCCTACGCTAAGGCCGTTTTTGAGGTTGCAGTGAATACCGGCGATTTAGATGGTTGGTCAAATCAACTATCCTTAGCCGCTGCTGTTTCTCAAGCCGAAAAGGTGAAGAACATATTAAACTCACCTTCTTTGACTAGCACTGAACAAGCTACAAAATTTAATGATGTTTGTGGCGAAGAGACAAGCGCCAGTACCCAAAATTTTATTAAAGTACTGGCCGAGAACAAACGAATACCCTTACTACCAGAGATAGTGAAGCTATTTGAACAGTTTAAGTCCAATCGGGAAAAAAGCGTCGATGTTGAAGTTGCGTCTGTTTTTGAACTGGATGACGCCATTCAGGAAAAACTAAACACAGCTTTGAGTCGCAAGCTCGAACGCGAAGTAAATTTGCATACAGCTATCGACAAAGAACTTATTGGCGGAGTTATTATTCGCGCTGCCGATATCGTTATTGATGGAAGTATTCGTGGACGTCTGGCAAAACTTGCAGAAAATATGAACGCCTAATTTTTTTACACTGTATCTCGGCGTTATGTAATAGCTAAGATTTCTAAAAATTGTTAACGACAAATTTATAGTTCAGGCACTCCTGCACCTATAACAGGATTGAGGAAACGACAATGCAACAGCTGAATCCATCTGAGATTAGCGAAATAATCAAAAGCCGCATCGATCAACTTGACGTGTCTTCTGAAGCTCAAAACGAAGGTACAATTGTGTCGGTCACCGACGGTATCATTCGTATCCACGGACTTACCGATGTGATGTACGGTGAGATGATCGAGTTTGAAGGCGGCATTTATGGAATGGCGTTGAACCTCGAGCGCGATTCTGTTGGCGCGATTATTTTAGGTGACTATCAGAGCTTGGCGGAAGGTCAAACATGTAAATGTACTGGCCGTGTTGTTGAAGTTCCCGTGGGTCCTGAATTACAAGGTCGTGTTGTCGACGCACTCGGGAACCCGATTGACGGTAAAGGTCCTATTAACACGACCCAAACCGATTTTCTGGAAAAAGTGGCACCTGGTGTAATCGAGCGTCAGTCAGTTGATCAGCCGGTTCAAATCGGTTTGAAATCTGTTGATGCGATGGTTCCTATTGGTCGAGGTCAGCGCGAATTAATCATCGGAGACCGCCAGATCGGAAAAACCGCAATTGCAATTGATGCCATTATTAATCAGAAAAACTCAGGCATCAAATGTGTTTATGTTGCGGTCGGACAAAAAGCTTCATCGGTAGCAGCTGTTGTGCGAAAGCTCGAAGAGCACGGCGCGATGGATCATACCATCGTTGTTGCTGCAACAGCATCTGATCCGGCAGCCATGCAATTTTTGGCACCTTTTGCTGGATGTACCATGGGCGAATACTTCCGCGATCGCGGTGAAGACGCTTTGATCATCTATGATGATTTAACCAAGCAAGCGTGGGCATATCGTCAAATCTCTTTGTTGCTTCGCCGTCCACCAGGTCGTGAAGCCTATCCTGGCGATGTATTCTATTTGCACTCTCGTTTGCTAGAGCGCTCTGCACGAGTTAACGCCAATTACGTGGAGAAATTCACGAACGGCGAAGTTAAAGGAAAGACCGGTTCATTGACAGCACTACCTATCATCGAAACTCAGGCTGGTGATGTGTCAGCTTTCGTACCAACGAACGTAATTTCTATTACGGACGGCCAGATATTCCTGGAAGCCGATATGTTTAACGCCGGTGATCGTCCAGCGATGGATACCGGTATTTCTGTGTCACGTGTTGGTAGTTCTGCTCAAGTAAAAATCATGAAAAAGCTGTCTGGTGGTATAAAAACTGCCTTGGCGCAATATAGCGAGATGAAAGCTTTCTCACAGTTTGCGTCCGATCTTGATGAGGCGACAAAAGCACAGTTAGATGACGGTGTTCGTGTAACCGAGCTGATGAAACAAAAGCAGTATGCTCCCTTAAATGTGGCTGAGATGGGCTTGATGCTTTTCTGCGCTAACCAAGGTCATCTTGCCGACATTCCCGTCGAGAAAATAGGTGACTTCGAAGCAGCGTTATTATCTTTTGCCAACAGCGAATATTCAGAACTTATGAAGTCCATTGCTGCGACAGGTGATTGGAACGATGAAAACGAAGCGAAATTTAAAGAGGCCGTAGAGAAGTTTAAATCCACTCAAACTTTTTGATTGAGATAGGGGGTAGGATTTTTCTAACCCCTATTTATGAGTAGCTTTTTGTAGGTAAAAATATGGCAAGCGGAAAGGAAATACGTACTCAGATATCGAGTATTAAAAGTACGCAAAAAATTACTAGCGCCATGGAAATGGTTGCGGCGAGTAAAATGCGTAAAGCGCAAGAGAGAATGCAAGTGGGCAAACCCTATGCTCACCGTATTCGATCGGTTGTAGGGCACATTGCGAACGCGAACCCTGAACACAAACACATGTTTATGTTAGAGCGTGAAGTAAAACGTGTTGGGTTTATTATTATTTCTACCGATCGCGGACTCTGTGGCGGCTTGAATATCAATCTATTCAAGACAGCCGTTCGATCGATGCGAGAATTTGCCGAAAAAGACATTGAAATTGATCTGTGTTTGATAGGCGCGAAAGCCTCAGCTTTTTTCAATAGTTACGGTGGAAATGTTGTCGCAGCGAAACGGGACATCGGTGAAGATCCTGCTATAGCTGATTTGATCGGTAGCGTAAAAATCATGTTAGATTCATATGCTGACGGGAAAATCGACCAATTATTTTTGGTTTCTAATGAGTTCGTCAATACCATGACTCAAAACGCTACGGTGCAACAATTAATGCCTTTGGTCGCTGAACAAGACGAAGGGATGAAGCACTATTGGGATTATATATACGAACCCGATGCAAAAGAGCTTCTTGAAGGTTTATTGACTCGTTATTTGGAGTCACAAGTCTACCAGGCGGTTGTTGAAAATGGCGCTTGCGAACAGGCTTCCCGAATGTTGGCAATGAAAAACGCCACCGAAAATGCGGGCGATCTGATCGACGACTTGCAACTTGTTTACAACAAAGCCAGACAGGCTGCAATTACACAGGAATTGTCTGAAATTGTTAGTGGCGCAGCGGCTATAAGTAGCTGATAACGCAAAGAAGTTAAAAGCGATCGGATCAGTACTAAAAACTGACTTCGAGCTCAGGTTGAAGTCAGGCAATTGGTGCTGGCTTGAAAGAAGAAAATGCAAACAGAATTTAATTTTGAAGGCCGGGCGATACAAACGCGGCCCAAAAATCCTAGAGAGGAACCGGAAATGAGTAGCGGACAAATCGTTCAGATCATTGGCGCGGTAATCGATGTGGAATTTCCACGTGATTCAGTACCTAAGGTTTATGATGCACTGAAAGTCACCGAAAAGGACTTGACCCTTGAAGTACAGCAGCAGTTAGGCGATGGAATCGTACGTACGATTGCTATGGGTGCTTCAGAAGGTATAAGCCGAGGTTTATCAGTCGATAATACAAACTCACCGATTTCCGTACCTGTTGGTATTGAGACGCTAGGTCGTATAATGGATGTGCTCGGCAATCCTATCGACGAATGCGGACCGATTGGAGAGAAAGAACGTGCTCCGATTCATCGTAAAGCACCAGCCTATGATCAGTTGTCTGCGTCTGACGACCTATTAGAAACCGGAATTAAAGTTATTGATCTTGTCTGTCCAATAGCTAAGGGCGGTAAAGTGGGTCTATTCGGCGGAGCTGGTGTTGGCAAAACAGTTAACATGATGGAATTGATCAATAACATCGCTGTTTCTGGCGGTGGTCTTTCTGTGTTTGCCGGTGTTGGAGAGCGAACTCGTGAAGGTAACGATTTCTACTATGAAATGCAGGAAGCGGGCGTTGTTAATGTCGAAACTCCTTCTGAATCTAAAGTAGCGATGGTTTACGGTCAGATGAATGAGCCTCCTGGAAACCGTTTACGTGTTGCATTAACAGGATTGACCATGGCGGAGAAATTCCGTGATGAAGGTAAAGATGTCTTGTTGTTTGTCGACAATATATATCGTTATACTCTTGCCGGAACAGAGGTTTCAGCACTGCTGGGCCGTATGCCTTCAGCGGTTGGGTACCAGCCGACACTCGCTCAAGAAATGGGCGAATTGCAAGAGCGCATTACATCTACCAAGACTGGTTCGATCACCTCCATCCAAGCGGTCTACGTACCAGCAGATGATTTGACTGATCCGTCACCGGCTACCACCTTTGCTCACCTTGACTCAACCGTTGTGTTAAGTCGAGATATTGCATCGAAGGGTATCTATCCGGCAATCGATCCTTTGGATTCTACGTCCAGACAGCTCGATCCTTTGATTATCGGTAGTGAGCATTATGATACCGCTCGTGGCGTACAGTCCGTACTTCAACGTTATAAAGAATTGAAAGATATTATCGCCATTTTAGGCATGGACGAATTGTCTGAAGAAGATAAACTCGCCGTTAACCGTGCCCGTAAAATAGAAAGGTTCTTGTCACAACCCTTTACCGTTGCTGAAGTCTTTACTGGCTCACCCGGAAAATACGTTACTTTAAAAGAAACAATTTCTAGTTTCAAAGGTATCTTAGAGGGCGAATACGACCATATTCCCGAGCAGGCTTTCTTGATGTGTGGTGGAATTGACGAAGTACTGGAGAAAGCCAAGGCAATGTAATAAACAAAGGGAGTACTCGGTATTCCCTGTTTTTTACTGAAAGTGGTTTGGAACTAAATAGAAAAGAAATTAAACAGGCGTCCTTTTATGGCTATGACTATTCATTGCGATATCGTCAGTGCAGAGCAAGAAATTTTCGCAGGGTTGGTGGAGCTGATAGTTGCTACCGGTTCTCTGGGAGATCTCGGGATTAGTTATGGCCATGCGCCATTGCTAACCTCGCTAGAGCCAGGTCCAATTCGAATCAAAAAACAAAATGGCGAAGAAGAGGTCTATTATCTCTCGGGCGGCTATTTGGAAGTTCAACCCGGTATTGTCAGTGTATTAGCAGATACTGCCATTCGCGCCGACGACATTGATGAAGCCTCGGCCCTAGCTGCTCAAAAAGAAGCGGAACATGCCCTTGTCAATCAGACCGGCGACTTTGATTACGGCCGAGCTTCTGCACAGCTAGCTGCTGCAACGGCTCAACTTCGTACAATTCAGGCTATTCGGAAAAAGTTTGGCTAGTGTCCAAATTTGGCTATTGCCCGGATTTGGATAGTTTCTTGATTTGATCAGATGTAAGATGGCTAACAACCCTTTTACATTAGTACACAACAGGTACAAAAAAAGGGTGGCTATGGCTGCCCTTTTTTGTGCCTCCAAAAAAAGGCAACACAAAAAACTGGCGTAAGAAGCTATAATAATAACGAGCACTTATAGAATAAAAGGAAGTCTAGTGGACACCAATACAATAACCGAGATAATTATACTAGCCGCCGGTCAAGGTAAACGGATGCGCTCCAAGTTACCGAAGGTTTTGCACTGTATAGCGGGTAAACCGATGCTGGGCCATGTCATCGATAGTGCAAAAGAGCTCGATGTGGCGAAGGTACATGTCGTTGTCGGTCACGGCGCAGATCTGGTAAAAAAAGAATTCGATGATCCTGCTATCTGTTGGGCTACTCAAGCCGAGCAACTCGGAACCGGTCACGCAGTCGCTCAAGCGATGCCTAGTGTCGATCCAAACTCTATCGTACTAATTGCCTATGGTGATGTTCCTTTAGTGAAACCATCAACAATGGCTTCGCTAATAGAATCAGCCGACGAAGACACCCTGTCTTTACTCACCGTATTTCTCGATGACCCTTCGAATTACGGTCGTATCGTGCGTGAATCCGGTAAGATATGCGCTATTGTTGAAGAAAAAGATGCCAATGAAGAACAGCGAACGATACAAGAAATTAATACAGGAATCCTAGCGGTAACAGCAGAAAAGCTGCAAGAGTGGCTTCCCAGATTGTCCTCAGACAACGCCCAAAAAGAATATTATCTGACTGAGATTATTGCGATGGCTGTCAAAGACGGAATGAAAGTCATCGCTCAGCACCCTGACTCAGTGATGGAGGTAGAGGGTGCAAATGATCGCTTACAAATCGCTGCCTTAGAAAGGAGCTACCAACAACAGCAGGCGCTCCGCTTAATGATGGAGGGCGCAACGCTTGCAGACCCAGATCGCTTTGACGTGAGAGGAAACGTGACCGTTGGGGAAGACGTGTTTATCGATGTCAACTGTGTTTTTATAGGCGAGGTTTCGATCGCTGACGATGTCACGATCGGACCCAACTGCATCATTGAAAACTCTTGCATTGGCCAAGGCACTGTCATAAAAAGTCATTGCGTTTTGGAAAATGCCAGTGTGGCTGAAAACTGCGACATAGGACCTTTTGCTCGACTGCGTCCGGGATCTGTGTTGGCGAATAAGGTCAAAGTAGGCAATTTTGTGGAAGTAAAAAATACCGTGCTGGGCGAGGGCAGTAAAGCCAATCACTTGGCGTATTTGGGTGACTCAGTTTTAGGAAGCTTTTGTAATATTGGTGCCGGAACAATTACTTGTAATTATGACGGTGCTAACAAATACAAAACGACCCTGGGGAATAATGTTTTCATCGGGTCTAACAGCACCTTAGTGGCGCCCATTAATATCGGCGACGATGGATTCGTTGGCGCTGGATCAACGGTAACGAAAAACATACCAAGTAATCAACTCGCGATCGGCCGTGGCAAGCAGAGAAATATTGCTGGTTGGAAAAAACCGGTAAAGAGTTAACAAATAAGGATTTATTATGTGCGGAATAGTCGGAGCGGCAGCTCGTAGAGAAGTCTCTGCTATATTGGTTGAAGGATTAAAGCGCCTGGAATATCGTGGATATGATTCCGCGGGCGTCGCGATTATTGACAATGATGGTTTGATCGGATCTCACAAACGTATGGGTAAAGTCGCAGTGTTGGACGAAGCAATGCGAACTAACCCTTTGAGCGGCGTGACCGGTATCGCACATACGCGATGGGCAACCCATGGTCAGCCCTCAGAAGAGAATGCGCATCCACACATTTCAGGCGATCGAATCGCCCTAGTTCATAACGGTATAATCGAAAACCACAAAATTCTTCGAGAAGAACTAACAGCACAAGGCTACACGTTTAACTCCCAAACTGATACTGAAACGATTGTTCATCTGGTCCATTCAGAGGTATCTAAGGGATTCGGTCTGCTAGAAGCCGTTAACGCAGCGGTTAAGAAACTCGAAGGTGCTTTTGGCTTAGCGGTCATAGATAAAAACGAACCAGATAGAATAATCTGTGCGCGAAGCGGCAGTCCACTCGTACTCGGATTAGGTCTAGGAGAAAACTTTCTAGCGTCTGATCAAATGGCATTGCGCCAAGTCACTGATAGATTTATATATCTTGAGGAAGGGGATTTTGCAGAAATCACTCCCGATAGCTATCGGATTTGGGATGCTCAACATAAGGAAGTCGCGCGAAAAATATTACGCTTAACCGATAAGACCGAAGCGGCGAATAAGGGAAACTTTCGGCATTACATGCTTAAGGAAATTTTCGAACAACCGGAGGTTATTAGAAATACACTGCGCGGTCGCCTGGGAAACAATCGTGTTTTAGAGCAGGCGTTTGGAACTGAAGCTGCAAAAATATTTGATAAAACCAAAGCCGTTCAAATTGTTGCCTGTGGCACAAGTTATCATGCTGGGATGGTCGCTCAATATTGGATTGAAGGAATAGCCGGTGTCCCGTGTCGAGTAGAGGTTGCCAGTGAGTTTCGTTATCGCAAGTTTGTTGTACAGGATGACACCTTACTATTAACCATTTCACAATCCGGCGAAACAGCTGATTCATTGGCCGCATTACGCCTGGCAAAAACATTAGGCTATGCATCTACGATGACGATTTGTAACGTGGCGCAGAGTTCGTTGGTGAGGGAATCTGACCTCGCGTTGATGACAGAAGCTGGACCTGAAATTGGCGTGGCATCAACGAAGGCTTTTACCACACAGTTGGTGGGCCTGTTGTTACTCACAGTTGTTCTAGGCCGTCGGCAAGGGCTTGAACCCAGCGAAGAAGAAAAGATTGTAAACGCACTTCGCAAACTACCTGAAATGTTAGAAGAAACATTAAAGCTTGATCGAGACATCAAAAAAATGTCGATGTCATTTTCTGAAAAAAACCACGCTCTATTTCTAGGCCGTGGCGCACAGTGGCCTATCGCAATGGAGGGGGCACTAAAGCTCAAGGAAATTTCCTACATACATGCTGAGAGTTATGCCGCTGGTGAACTGAAACACGGTCCTCTGGCTCTGGTTGACTCCGATATGCCGGTTATCGCTGTCGCGCCAAATGATGAACTTCTGGAAAAGCTAAAATCTAACTTGGAAGAAGTACAGGCAAGAGGTGGTGAGTTGTTTGTATTCGCCGATAAAGCTTCCGGTTTTAGTAGCAGTGATGACGTGAGCTTGATCAGCGTTCCCAACGTCCCCGATGTTATCGCTCCCATAATATACACAATCCCGCTGCAATTACTTTCCTACCATGTAGCGGTTTTGAAGGGAACGGATGTAGATCAACCACGTAATTTGGCGAAATCTGTAACGGTTGAATAGCAATATTCGGTGCCTGTTATTGGTTTCACTCGATACCTAATATCAGGAAAAACTAGCGATGGGCGAAGATATTTTCCGGCCTAAAGTCCTTTTCCTTTGTACTGGAAATTCTTGTCGTAGCCAAATGGCTGAAGGCTGGTTAAACCATTTAAAAGCGGAGAAATTTGTTGCTTATTCAGCGGGTATCGAGAACCGTGGAATTGATCCGCTCGCTGTAAAAGTGATGGCAGACGAAGGTGTTGATATCTCGCGACAGTGGTCGAAAAAATTATCACAATTGACTGTAATCCCTGATTTTGTCGTGACCGTTTGCGCCTCCGCCGCCAGAAATTGCCCTCAACTCGAAGCGCAATCCAAAAAGGTTCATGTGGTATTTAATGACCCACCAGAAATGGCTTTGGCTGCGAATTCTGAAGCAGAGATCTTAAATTGTTATCGTAATGTTCGGGATGAAATCAAATCTTTTGTTGAAAATATTGAAGACTATTTGAAATGAAATTTGGCGTGATAAATTGTCCACGAAATTTTTTGCCCATCTTTTTCTATAAAACACAGTGGATTTTGCGATGGAATCAGTAATTGAAGAGTTAAGAGCCTGTAACGAAAAGGTACCCGTGCCCTTAGAATTACCGGACATGGACGATATAATCGACGCAGAAGAACAAATCATGCTGTCATTAGACGGAGAGTTCCGCCAGTTTTTATTGACGGTCAGTGATGTTATTTACGGTACACTCGAGCCTGTAACGGTAGCCGATCCTAATTCACATACCTATTTGCCGGAAGTGGCTGCGATGGCCTGGTCGCTCGGGGTTTCACGGGAGTTAATTCCTTTGTGTGAGGACCGAGGAAGTTACTACTGCACTAATGAAGCGGGAGAAGTGATTTTGTGGAAGGACGGTGAAGTCACTGAGGATGAACCATGGTCAAATGTCTGGCAATGGGCCGAGGGCGTTTGGCTGAACAATTATTAATTGTTGAAAGAATACAATCTTCCAAATTTATCAATACGGTTAGAGATTTGCTAAGTTGACGTTGACTCAAAGGCTTCCGATTCTATATTCATTCAGACGTTGTCCCTACGCCATTCGCGCGCGGATGGCTCTTTATGTCTGTGGAATAAGCGTAGAGTTAAGAGAGGTGGTACTAAAAAACAAACCGGCGAGCATGCTCCATTACTCTAAAAAGGGGTCTGTTCCTGTTTTAGTTTTTGAGAATGGTCGGGTCATTGATGAAAGCATTGATATCGTTAACTGGGCTCTATCTGTCCATGATCCTGAACAGCTAAAAAGCGGCCTGTCAAAAAGAGAAACAGATGAAGTACAAAGCCTGCAAGGAGAAAACGACTATATATTTAAATCACATTTGGACCGCTATAAGTACGCTGATCGTCACCCGGAAGGCACACGGGAAGAATATCAAAAGCATTGCCTGTCATTTATCAGTGCATTAGAGTTGAAGCTGGAAAAAACGAAGTTCCTAATTGGCGATAAAAGGACTGTCGCCGACATTGTGGTCATGCCCTTTATTCGCCAGTTTGCACACGTTGACAAAAAATGGTTCGATGATTGTGAATATCATCAGGTAAAACGTTGGTTATATGATGAGATAGAAGGGGAAACGTTCTCCAAGATTATGAAAAAATATCCAGCGTGGGAGCCAGAGCAAACCCAGCTTATCTTTCCCTAGGTTGCTCTATTCCCTCTTCTGAATCTTAACTGTTCAGTCATCGATTACTCGACAAAAGCGCGCTCGACAACATAGTGGCCCAAGTTTCCGCGACGAGCCTCTTCGAATCCATTTTGATTAAGAATTTCGCTTGTTTCTTTTAACATACTAGGACTGCCGCAAATCATAAATCTATCAACATCGGTGTTTATTGGCTCCAAACCGACATCATTTGCTAACTTCCCACTGCGCAATAAATCAGTCAGTCGGCCTGTATTTCGATAGGGCTCTCGCGTCACTGTCGGATAGTAGATTAATTGCTCTCGAATTTGTTCGCCAAAATACGGGTTATTGGGTAGCGCTTGGTTAATGGTATCTTGGTAGGCGAGTTCTTCCTCGAAGCGACAGCCATGGGTCAGAATCACTTTGTCGAATTGCTCATAGGTTTCCGGGTCTTTAATAATGCTCATAAAGGGAGCTAAGCCAGTGCCAGTACTGATCAAATAGAGATTTCGGCCCGGCAATAGATTATCAAGTAACAAAGTACCCGTGGGTTTCGAGCTAAGGAGGATCTCGTCACCGGGTTTGATCGCCTGTAGCTGTGAAGTCAAAGGACCGTCAGGCACCTTAATGCTAAAAAACTCAAGTTGTTCCTCATAGTTTGCACTGGCAATACTATAAGCTCTCATTAACGGCTTACCATCAGTTTCCAACCCGATCATAGTGAAATGTCCATTTTTAAACCTAAACCCCGGCTGACGCGTGGTTTTGAAACTAAAAAGAGTATCAGTCCAGTGATTAACTTCCGTAACTTGTTCTCTTAGTACATTACTCATAGTAGATACCCCACTCCGGTTTTCGTAAATCTGACTGTGAGAATAAGATAATTCAATATATCTGTAAAATGGGTTATTCTTATATTAATAATCGGATTTACAGATTTAATGTGGTTCTTGAAAAGGTGACAATTGAATGCGATATACCTTGAGGCAGCTGGAGGTTTTTCTAGCTACAGCACATTTCCAAAACGTAACGAGGGCAGCAGACAGCTTGGCGATGTCCCAATCGGCAGCGAGTGGGGCTCTAAAAGATTTGGAGCAGCAATTTGACGTGTTGCTTTTTGACAGGGTTGGTAAACGCTTACAGGCAAACGAGTTGGGACGCCTTTTGCGACCCAAAGCTGAGGCTTTACTCGAACAGGCGAAGGAGTTGGAACAACAGCTTGCTAAGCACAAGGACGTTGGAAGCTTAAAGCTCGGCGCAACTCTCACCATCGGCAACTACCTAGCCGTTGGTTTGATCGCTGAATTTATGAAAGAAACGCCCGGTGCACAAGTGAGTTTGGAAGTCGCCAACACCGCCTCCATCGCCAAACAGGTGCTAAATTTCGAACTTGATATTGGTCTAATAGAAGGCGAAATACAGGACCCGGATCTGGAGGTGAACCATTGGCGTGACGACGAGCTGGTTGTTTTCTGTGCACAGAATCATCCCTGGGCCTCCAAAAAGCAGCTCAGTGATGAAAACCTGATAAATGCTGAATGGATATTACGTGAACAAGGCTCCGGTACCCGGCAAGGGTTCGACCGGGCTATGCACGGGCTTATTCCCCATCAAAATATCACACTGGAACTGCAACATACCGAAGCAATCATCCGTGCAGTGGAAGCCGGCATGGGTATTTCCTGTCTATCAAGCATTGCTGTGGAAGATTCTTTCGCGCGCGGAAGTTTAGTACCCTTGGCGATTCCTCATCGAGATTTATCCCGGGCTTTTTACTTTATCTTGCGAAAAGATAAATACCAAAGCGAGGGCATTAACAAGTGGCTCAAACTCTGTGCTCGTTAGGCAATTAGGGGTATTTCTTTTGCTGCCAATTGGTCTTAAAAACACAATGACAATTGCGGAGCGTGATATATATTTTATTAGTGAAGTTTTTATTTCTCGATAAGAACTCAAATAAAAGCTACGTATCGGAGTAATCCCATGGCGATTAAGCAGAAAACTAAAATGACGAACCAGGAACCTGAAACTGAGAATATGGAGGCAGTCGCGGAAGTCGACGAGGTGGAGATAGAACAGGGTGAACATGAGAAAGAAATTAGCAGTCCATTTTTCAAAACCGTTAAGCAACTGGGCACTACAGTCGTTCACGCAACTGTCGGTGCTGTTATTACGATCGAACATCGGACTGCAAAATGGTTTAATCGGCTGGTTGAAAAAGGCGCTCGTTATCAGTATCAAAGCAACACACAAGATAGAGCTGCCGATGAATTAAGGGCTAGCGAAAAACTTAAGAAAAAAGAAAAGGCGGAAAGAAACCCGAAACCAAGAGCAGTTGATAGAATACACAACCTCGAAACCAGTATTGAGCATAGCTTAGGAAAAGGCAGGACCAACACGCTGCACTGGATGGGAGTGTCGAGTCGTAACGATTTTACGGTGTTACAGCAGCAAGTAGCAGACTTGACTCAACAGGTTGAGGAGTTACAAAGTCGTTTGTTAGAAAAAAAACATGAAGAAAAGACGGCTGAGTTACCGGTCACCGAGGCCGCAGACCATGCTGACAAAGCAACGGGTGAGAACTAGTTGATGCTCAAAACACAGAAGTCCGCCTTTTTGGGCGTGAAAGGTGTGTTTTTACAGAAGGATACAAACTCCATACCGGAAGGGAGAGGTATATAGACGGACTCTATTAAAACTCTCCGTCTTTTTACCGGCGAGGAGTTTTCGGCTACCGGAAATAACGATGTTATCGCCATTTTCAGATGTATTTGATCATTGATGTTGGGAATGTGTAATTAATGGCGTTGAGAATATGGGACCCTTCTAAAAGTTGATCGTTTGTATTACGCGGCTATCTTCGATAGTATACGCGCCCCGCCCGCCCATCGCTCAATTTTTGACCCCCTCGATTGGTGTAGGATTTTTCCGTCCGCGCATAAGCTTTTGCTGCAGGCGTTAATGTAATCTGAGAGTTTGCCATGTTTGAGTTTCACCCCAGTAAAGTAGCCACAATTAAAAATGATGTGTTATCCGGTCTGACTGTAGCTTTGGCTTTGGTTCCGGAGGCGGTTGCATTCGCGTTTGTGGCCGGTGTAGAGCCGTTGGTCGGTTTATACGCTGCCTTTATGGTGGGCTTGATTACGGCTTGTATTGGTGGACGGCCGGGTATGATTTCCGGTGCAACCGGTGCATTGGCTGTCGTCATGGTAGCTTTAGTGGCAGATCATGGCGTGGAGTATCTATTTGCTACCGTTGTTTTGATGGGAATACTACAGATCCTCGCCGGAGTACTTAAGTTAGGGAAATTCATTCGTATGGTGCCCCATCCGGTTATGCTTGGCTTTGTTAATGGCCTGGCGATCGTCATCCTATTAGCTCAGTTGAGTCAATTTGGTATCGCCGGAGACCCGGGATGGTTAAGCGGTACGTTTATGGAAGGTACGATAGTCGATATTGCCTGGCTTGAAGGTAGCCAGATGATTATGTTGATCGGCTTGGTTGTAATGACTATGGTCATCATTCACTATTTACCTAGAATCACAACCGCCGTCCCGTCTTCGCTGGTCGCTATATTAGTGGTGAGTCTATTAGTTTTTGGCCTGAATCTCGATACGCGTGTGGTCGGGGATATTGCTTCGATAAAAGGGGGTCTTCCTACTTTCCATATTCCCTCGGTGCCTTTCAATCTTGAAACTTTTATTATTATTTTACCTTACTCGATTATTTTGGCCGCGATCGGCCTCATCGAATCTTTGCTGACATTGCGGTTAGTGGACGAAATTACAGAATCTCGCGGACGGGGCAATAAAGAATGTATTGGTCAGGGCGTCGCAAATACCGTCACCGGCATGTTTGGTGGCATGGGTGGTTGCGCGATGATCGGACAAAGTATGATTAACGTAAATTCCGGCGGACGGGGTCGGCTTTCGGGTATTACAGCCGCGATATGTTTACTGTTATTTATTTTGGTTGCGTCACCATTGATCGAGAATATTCCACTCGCCGCTCTTGTTGGCGTGATGTTTATTGTTGTCATCGGTACTTTTGAGTGGAGTAGTTTTCGAATTATCGGCAAAGTCCCACGTAGCGATGCGATGGTTTTAGTTTTAGTGTCAGCGGTAACAGTCGCGACAGATCTGGCAGTCGCCGTTGTGGTTGGCGTCATTGTTTCTGCTCTAGTTTTTGCTTGGGAACACGCTAAACACATACTAATCGAATCGCGTGAGGATCATAAAGGATCTACGGTATACGCTGTAACTGGACCGCTGTTCTTTGGTTCTGTCACCGCATTTCTGGACCGGTTTGACCCTCAGCAGGATAACGACGATGTTGTTATTGATTTTGCACGTTCGAGAGTGGCCGATCATTCCGGGTTGGAGGCGATCGATACTTTAGCCGAACGGTATCTCAACGCCGGAAAAACGCTTCACCTTGTTCACTTGAGCGCGGAATGCCGAAAACTACTCGCTAAAGCTGGAAGTATGGTAGAGGTCAACGTGATTGAAGACCCTCAGTACTTTGTCGCTGAGGATAGTCTTGCTTAAAAACAGTGATGGATGGAGGTATCCAGATTGGGAGTCTGGGTGCCTAAAAATATATGAGTTATGAAAAATACAAAGTATGCCGGTTCGCATAATCCTTGAAAGAAACTGACTGAAATATGCCAAATTGAAATAGCACTTCTTAACGCCTGATAAACTAAAGCCACTCCCGATAAATAGAAGTCACAAGAAACTACCCCTGCAAAACCTTCCGTCTAAAACCAAGTCCTCCAAACGGCTCTAATGTAAGAGCCAAACGCTTTAGCTGATCTCTAAGGTTTTTTCTGTTTCGCCCAATCTCAAAATTTCCAATAATAACTGCTAAGATTAGTTTTTAACATTAATGTACTTCACGGTGATTTATGGAATTGAATAGTGGAACTGTCTCCAACGGTGGCGGCAAGGTGTGGTATTTGGACGTAGCGGGAAAGCCACAGGGACCTTATTCCGAAGCACAGATTAGAGCGGGTATTAAACAACACAAAGTGACATCCGACATGCTGTTATTTGGTCCCGGAATGGCTAAATGGGAACCGGTTAGCTGGCATCCCCTTTTTAGCCAGGAAGAGGGCATGTTGCCGAAAAGACCTATTCCGAAGGCCACTTTTCATCAGCGAGAATTAGTGCACGACATCGATTTCTGCATTTACGGCGATGATATGCAGTATGTAGAAATTGAACTGGACCCGAGAGAAGCGGCTATCGCAGAAGCCGGTGCGATGATGTATATGGACAATGTGATCGCAATGGAAACGGTATTTGGCCACGGCGAACAAAGTGGCGTTGTCGACAGTTTAATCGGAGCGGGAAAACGACTGTTGAGCGGTGAAAGCCTTTTTATGACCATATTTACTAATGAGGGAAAAGAGAAACATCGTGTCGCGTTTGCTGCGCCTTATCCTGGGAAAATTCTACCTCTAAATCTGGCAGAATTTGACGGTGAAATTGTTTGTCAAAAAGATGCTTTTTTATGTGCCGCGAAGGGCGTAACTATTGATATTGCCTTTCAAAAACGTCTCGGCGTTGGTTTGTTCGGAGGTGAGGGATTTATTATGCAAAATTTGAGGGGCGATGGTTTAACCTTTCTTCATGCGGGAGGAACGATTCACAATGTAGAACTTTCTCCCGGAGAGAGCTTAAAAGTCGATACGGGGTGTCTCGTTGCACTGGAGAAATCGGTACATTTTGACATACAGTATGTGGGCGGAATTAAGAGCGCTTTGTTCGGTGGAGAGGGATTTTTCTTTGCTACTGTCACGGGCCCGGGCAACGTCTGGCTGCAGTCAATGCCCTTTAGTCGTCTTGCGAGTAAGTTGGATTCCGCACTGCCGCGAAAATCTGGAGGCAGTGGATCCGTAGGAGAAGGTTCCTTGGTCGACTCCCTGGGAGGAATTGGGAATATATTATCGGGCCGGTAAGAAAAATACCGAGGACAGTTTCTATTTCTGCAGGAAGCTGAATATAGCAATTACCGATGGGTTACTGCGGTCAGTATTTTTTCTACCAGCAGGTGTTTATCGGTTTTGTGTTTTTCGTAACCGCGAAAAAAATCATGAACTTGTATGGCTAACATTGCTTGCTGGGTAGGGTTACCAGGTACAAAACCGTCAGGAAACATCGATTGATTTTCGATAATGAAGTCCGCAGCAGCGCGCACATAAAAATAAAGAACCCGGTCTTCTTCGCTCTGAAATTTGAATTTCCACCGCGATGCTTGTTGCGAAATTAAGTCTCTTTCTTCCTCCACGAGTCCCGTTGCGGAGAACACCCGGCAGTCATAGCTACGACAGGTTAAAGGTCGGTACTGGTAGATTGAACATCTATTATTCGACAGCATTGGACAACGACCTTCCTGATCGAATCCCATCAACACATTTCCCTTCGGCAACCCGGGAGCAGAAAATAGTAACTCTTTAGGAATATGTTGCAGTGTTTCTTTTTCGTTGGGAGTAATATGAATAAAGTACGATGATCGACAACAGGCATTGCATTCTCCGCAAGGGACGTCTGCGCTACCACCATTTTTATACGCGTCCCCCGTGGCGATGAGCCAGGAAGAAAAAGAATCTGTTGCAAGCTCGTTTTCTGGTTCAATATTTATGGTGGGTATACTTTTTTTCTTCATTGTTTTTTCGATTGCCAATTACGTGGTTTATCACCGATATAGAAAGCGAACAGCCTTTTCAATGTGGATACTCCAGGGACAAAACATCCGCTCAATTTCCTGGAGTTATAGTCCCTTGGTCTCGACAAGGTAAATTGTCACTACTGATAGTTAACCCAGCTGTTCAATGCATCTAATCTAAAGTGTTGTTCTCGATAATCGAGAACAACACTGTTTTTCAAAATGGCAATAATTCGCAGTCCCGTTGTTACTTTGTTACCGGTTTTATATTTTTTTCCGTTAAGTACAACAAAGCCTCCGTTTTCAGCGAATACGTGTACCGTATAGTCAAGATTCGGTATCGAGTTTCGAAATCGTGGTGGAAATTGAGCGAGCGTTGGTATGGACCGCAGGATGGACTGAGTATTGTCGATTGTATTTCTTTCACTCGGTTCGATATTTGCAGATATAGTCGGTTCAGTATCTTCAGAGTTTACTGATGTTATCACCGTTTTTTTCAGCTTTCTTTTTGCGGAATCTTTGTAGAGAGCGTTGATGTTGGGATCCAGAGGTTGAATGGCTATGGTATTGGTCGGCTCAGTTTTGTCTTGAATTCTTTTGGCAACGATGTCGTTTGGAGCTTTCTGTTCTTCGGATTTGGTGGAATTAGTAACTACCGGTAGGGAATCTCTATTTTCAGTCTTTGATTGCTCCGAAATGTCGCCGAGGGATTTAGGAGTGACGATGACCGAGTTACTTTCTCGCAAATAAAAAAATAGAAAAATACCGACCCCTAGAATAATGGCAGCTTCTATTGCCCATCGTCTAACAGGATAACTTTGAGGCGGAGCGGGCGGACGCACTTCGGAATACAGTATTGTATCTTGCTCCTCGGTTCTTTCCCTATTTGCGCGGTTAAGGGCATCCAATATTAGAGACATAGGCTAGCTCTCGCCTCCAGCACGCTTTTTTATTCCACTAGACTTTTCCATCAGCGGATCTGACAGTGTAAGGGCTTTTCCGATTCGTTGATTTACCGCCAATAGGGTTTTGAGACCCACAACACCGTCAATGTCCAGACCGTTATCCGATTGAAATATTTTGACTCGCCGAGATAAGGACTCGTTGAAAAAGAAGTCAGTTAGCTTGTTTTTCTGCCCATCAATAGTTGCAAACTGATCAGCTAACCAATTAACCATAGGCCCGGAATCGCCTTTGGATATCCGGCCGCTATAATGGGTCGGTGGCTTCCATACAAACGTAAAATCTCCGGTCCACATTTCCCCAAGATCTTTTAGTGGTACGGCCTGAAAATTTCCTTCCGAAACTATTGTGGCATGTGAGCCGTTAATAGAAATGACAGTGGCATAACGAATGAGTTTGGCAGGGGTTAGCAATTTTATTATCGCAGGGCGGTTAAACTCGATTAAATCCTGCCATGATGTCGCAAATTCCTTTACACAATGATAAACCGAAGACGGTGTATTAGTGCAGTCAATGGTCTTTAAATTCAAAGCGGTAGACAGCTCGTCATAAGCTGTTTCCGGTTTTGAGAACAGCATACTAGCTGACTGCTCATCCATTTTTAATCTATGTGTTTTCGGAGCATATTGAGCGGCATCGCTTGCGGCACGTTGTTCTTCAAGGACAGCCGAGTATTGTTGCGGGATTGAACTCCCTGTTTGACTATTCTCTGAATTAAATTGAATATAGTAAGAGGTGCCAATACTCGATAAAACAACGCAGAAAATGACAATGCCAAGGACGAAATACCGTGATGGTTCCCGTAGCAAAAATGTCACCGACTCTTCTTTTTCACCCATCACTTCAATAATGGCTTGTTTGAGTGTCTGGCGATCGACTGCTGCGTTATTTTTAGCGTAGGTACCCAATAGCGAACGGTCACAGAGTATGTTGATTAACCTCGGCACACCACGGCTAACGTTATGCAGAAGTTTTACTACTCTATCGGGAAATAATTGCTGTGAATTAGGAAGTCCAGCAATATGCAGGCGGTGACGAATGTAGTCCTGTGTCTCTGGAAGGTTTAGTGGTTTCAACTGATAGCGGGCGGTTATTCGCTGGGCAAGTTGTCTTAGTTCTGGTTTGTTAAGCAGTGTTCGCAATTCCGGTTGACCAACCAACACTATTTGCAATAGCTTTTGTGTGTTTGTTTCAAGATTTGTCAGCAAGCGAACCTGCTCCAACACTTCAAATTGCAGGTGTTGTGCTTCGTCAATTAGCAACACGGTTTTTCTGTTTTCCGCGTAATTGTTGAGTAAAAACGTGTGTAAAAGGTCGGTATAAACTTTTAGACTCGCCTCGCCGGTATTGTAATGAATACCCAGTTCGTCACATACTGTAGCAAGAAGTTCTACAGAATCTAGCGCGGGATTCAGGATAATGGCCAGGTCAGTATTTTCTGGTAGTCTTTCTAACAGGCAACGAATAACGGTCGTCTTTCCCGTACCTACCTCACCGGTAAGTAGAATAAAGCCACCTCCAGCGCCGACCCCATACAATAAATGGGCTAGAGCGTCGCGGTGGCGCGCGCTCATAAACAAGTACCGGGGATCAACCGCGATAGAGAAAGGTGTTTCTTTCAAACCAAAATATTGGTGGTACATAGTCGCTAACTGAGCTTAATCGATTGATTCCTTTAACTTCATTATGCGCAAATGACGGTGTAAAAGCTATGTTATCGTTTCTTCGCCATTCTCTAAGGTTGAGATGATTGAGACCCTAGCAGCCAGTGTTTCGATCGCGTATATTAATTTGCACCAGTTTTTCCCCGAAGTCGTAGGAGCCATTTAACAATGGACCAATTTCCGTTTCGAAAGTATCTATTGGATAAGCCAGAGGCCTGGGAGGACTTTCCTTTCGGCAAGGATGTTTCTGTATACAAAATTGACAAGAAAATGTTCGCCTTGTCGAGTTCGAGTGATGGCATTGCTAACCTTAACTTGAAATGCGATCCGGATCAGGCCTTCATATTACGAGACATTTTTGAATCGGTCGTACCCGGATATCATATGAACAAACGTCACTGGAATACTATTTACCTGGACGGTTCCATTCCCCGTGGAGAAATTGAGCGTATGATTGACCATTCCTATGAATTGGTAGTCAAAGCGTTCACTCGCAAAAGACGCTTATCGTTGGAGCTCGCGCATGGGGTTGATAATCTTTATTGTAAATAAGTGAAAGACGCCTTAGACGTCATTCCGCTAAAAGAAGAGGACGAAATGGATCCACAAGAGGAATACCATGAAAATGGGTTTTGTGTGATTAAGGGACTTTTTTGCTCGTCCGAAATAGAGAATTTACGAGCGGTTCTGTCCATATTTCATGAGCGCTGGAAAAAAGATAATATCAATTTTTACAACGCGAAAGCGGTGAATAGTGCTTACATTACCGATTCGAAATACCTGGACGACGCCCAGCGACTATCGTTGTTTCGATTCATATGCAGTCAAAAGATTCTGGGTATTGCCGAGAAAATATTCCCGAATAAGCCGGCATTCATGAATACGCAGCTCTTCTTTAACCCGAAAGACAGTCAACAAAAAAACTACTGGCATCGTGATCTGCAATACAATCCGGTGAGTGTCGAAGAGCAGAAGAAATTGTTGGTGGATGTTAATGTTATTCATTTTCGTATTCCACTGCAGCCTGAGCCTGGCTTGGAGATAATTCCGGGTACCCATACTCGCTGGGATACAGAAGAGGAGTTTAGTGTCCGCAATGAGATAAATGGTAGACAGCGCTTCGATAACCTATCATCCGCCAAACACATTTCACTCGATGTAGGAGATTTACTCGTTTTTTCGGCAAACATGGTTCATCGCGGTCTGTATGGATTAGATCGTTTTTCTTTCGATATTCTATTTTGTGACGCAACTCGCGAACTTGTTCAATATGCGAAGCCAACTTGCCTGCCAGACGGGTTATTATTGGAAGCTATTGAAACCCCTGATTTATTTGTCAACACGCTGGAATTGATGGATGATTTTTCGTAAATCATCCTGTACAGGAAATAGTCAAGACCATTTAATCAATTATTCTAATGTACCGTTAAGTCTGCTATCTTATTGCAAAAAGAGGCAAGAAGAGGAAGGCAATAAGATGTCTGAAATTGAGTTTTCAAAGGACGAAAAGGAAATTATAGGCAAAAAAATCCAACTCTATTTTAGTGAGGAGCTCGATCAAGATATTGGTCAGTTTGACGCAAGTTTTTTACTGGATTTTATTGCCGAGGAAATTGGCCCCTATTTTTACAATCGAGGCTTATATGATGCTCAAGTTGTTCTGGAAGAACGAGTTGAAACGATAAAGGATGCCATCTATGAAATTCAAAAGCCGACACTGTTTTTACGTTAAGCATCGCTTTTAGGTTTATGCTTCCACTGATTTTACGACAGAGCATGGATTCCTTATTTTTTCCTCGACCTCTGTGCAGGTTTGGTTAAAATAGAATAGCTTTTTGACGCAAACCGTCATTGTATCATTTCAAGGTTTTTAAGTGACTAACCAAAAATCCATTAACATCACGGAACAATATGAAGAAGCAGTTCTATCCTGTCCTGTAGGAGAAAGCTCTTGTGGTGTTATTGATGAAGCGTTGGCATTGCGTAAAGAAATCGATGATCTTACCGAGCAAATAAGCAAAGACACCTTAACGGGACTGTATAATTTCAGACATTTCCGTCTTTCTCTAGAACAAGAGATGGAACGTACCCGACGCACAGGGCAGCCTACTCTACTAATAATGCTCGATTTGGACCATTTTAAGCTTGTTAACGATACATGGGGCCACGAAGTAGGTAATCAGGCATTGATATCTACTTCCCTACAACTTCAAGAAGTGGTCAGACGTCTTGATATTCCTTGCCGCTACGGTGGGGAGGAGTTTGCGCTTATCTTACCCGCTACTGATTTGCTGATAGGTCTACAAGTGGCCGAAAGAATTAGAGCAAATATAGAATCTACCCCAGTTATGGTTGGCGGTAAGAACATTCAACTGACGGCGAGTTTGGGCGTCGATCTTTATAACGAAAAACAAGATGATACTCCCGAACAATTGGTCGCAAGAGTTGATAAGTATCTTTACGAGGCTAAGCAAGCAGGCCGTAATCGCGTTTGTCACGGCACGGTAGAAGTTATAAGCTCCGCGGCGTCTGTCAGTAAGGAAGAGCGCGATTTACTCTCCGGTTTTTTTGGCCAGGGTGAGGGCGAGGGTGAGGGTGAGGGTAAAGAATTACCTTAAGGTGTATCACAGCTTGATGTGTTCCCAGCAGGGTCTCTTGATCTAAGCTTACGCGGGACACGGGACCGTCGCCGATGGTTTTACACCATTAAAATAGAACCATTTCGCAAGCGCTCAACAAACTCAATATAAAGATAGTGCCCTCCTGCATAAAACATTTCAGTGCTGAACATGGAGCATCAAATAGGAGGCAGGCAACTAACGTTTTTAATTGCCTGCCTCAGTTGGTTCATCAAGTTGTGGCTCGATTGCTTAACAGCTGCTCTTTTCCTTCTTTAGCACTTTGTTGCCTTATTTTTCCGCTCAATGGCACCAATACAAGTGCGTAAATTGGAATAAAAATGGCTCCCAAAGCCAACAAACTAAATTGAACACCTTGAAAATCGACCAGAAACCCCAGCAGCGGTCCTGTTACGATAAAAACACCGCGAATTCCCAAACTTACCAGTGAGTTTACCGTTGTGCGAAATTCTGTACTCAAACGCCTATTGAGCGCTTGGTAGAACACCACGAGACTTAAGCCGCGACCAATAGGAAAGGCTAAGCAAAATGCCAGTCCCAGCCAACCGTTAAACAAGCCCATTCCCAGAAAACCCAGGATTGGTAGACAGGCAACCAACATAATCAGTTTTCTTGGGCCGAGTATACGCTCGACCGTAGTTGCGTAGTGAGCGCTGATACTTCGAAGAACACAGTGCACGGCCCACACATAACCGAACCAAGTTACCGGAATTTGCTGAATCTGCCAGTACTTTTGGTACAACCAAAAAGAAAACAATGCTGACAAACTCAGAGCCACGATTGCCGCCGCTGTCCACAGCACCAGAGGATCTTCAATAAGCTCCCGGCGCAGTTGACCTGCATTTTCCCGATGGCTACCCTGTGCCCGTTTTCTCGGTGTTTCCGTTAATCTGGAAGCGCAGAGCAACGCCATCGCACTGATGGAAAGTTGCGCCCATAAGATCCCATCTAATGACCACTGGCTAACGACGCTAGCGAAAATTGCTGCGACCGCGCCGCCGATACCCTCAATCGTTGTTAAGCGAGAGACGTGTTTGCCACTGTCACGTTGGAACTTGCTACTAATTTGGTTTAGCTCGTTTTGGGTGTCGTATACCAGGGCCAGATCGGCTCCGGAATGTAGACTAATACCAATTCCCATGAGTAGCTCGTAAAAGAGATAGTCGATAAAACTATCAGCTTGAGTCAACCATGAAAAAGCAATGAGACAAATCAGCGCACCTAATACGATGGTATTTTTTCTTCCCCATAAGTCAGCTAAATAACCGCTGGGAACTTCGCAGGCAGCAACGATCGCTGCAAACAAGGCTTGTGTTTGCAGTACTTGCGCCATACTTAAACCGTGACGTTGAAATAGCGGCACGATCACCGCCGTGACAATCATGGCCGATTGAAAAAAAACCATCAGGTAAATTCTGATGATATTGCGTTGTAACGTCTTTTCCATGACGAACTCCTCATTGGGCTAACAAAAAAACTTATTGCCGAAGAGAGTCAGAAAAAGAGGCTTTGGTTTAGAATCAAAAAGAAAGAAGAGTCATAACGAAAAAAGCCTCCGGAATCTGAGTTCTCGAAGGCTTTTTGAATCAATAATTATCGATGTTTATACCTTAGGAACGGCTCCGTGTATGCTGCACGCCGCAGAGCATATAGGAAATGCTCGAACGCGTTGTACGCACTGGATTATGTAAGCGGTTAATGGTATTCATAGTAAGTTATATGATTCTATCGGTAATTGAGAGGCGCAATATTGGTCTTATCTTTTTAATATGTCAAGAGAAGCTTTGCCTAATTGAAAAAGAAAGGCCCGACTGATAGCGAAATTTTTTTTTGTTCGGTAATCATGTTTAAATCGATCACGCAAAAACAATCAAACAAACAATTAGGAGAGAATAATGCATATTGTGGCAGTAGTGATTGGTTTAATATTGGTGGAGTATTATGTCTTTACAATGATGGTTGGCGCAGCGCGCAGTAAGTCTGGAATTGCCGCACCGCTGATGACAGGTGATCCTAGATTGGAACGCATGTTAAGAGTGCAGCTTAATACTCTGGAACAAATCGTAGTTGTGATACCGTCTCTATGGTTGTTCGGACTGTACATGAGTGAAACGTACGGTGCCATCTTAGGCTTGGCTTTTATTGTTGGACGCGGGTTATATTGTCGAGGTTATCTAGCTGACCCGAAAAATCGTGGTACAGGTTTCCTGATCGGCATGTTGGCTACCGTAGCCTTGCTACTAGGTGGATTGTTCGGTGCAGTAATGGCTTCGCTTTAAAGTACTAGTATGTGCGGTAGGCCTACTCTCGGGCAGACCTTGTTGGGGAGATTTTTTGAGTCTGGAATGAGGACTGCCGTGCTTTCCAAAAATACCTTAAAAACGTGACAAACTGAACCAGCCGGTGGTGCAATATTGCAGTTCAGGGTTTTGCGTTTACCGCGCCTAAATAATGCACTCCTACCTAATCCGCAAAAGCAAAAGCTGAGCGCTGCCTTTAAGGCCTAACGTAGTGATCAAGTGGCGTCTGGAAAGGGTGGATAAAAAGGTGTCGGTTTTTACGATTGCCGCCTGTGAAAGTCCCCAGGTCGATAAATCAATCTTCGCATAAGTTAGTGAATGAATGACTTTATTGCAGTAGTTGGCCCCCGCTCAGAAACCGGTTTTTCTGTAGGCCGGGTTTTAACCCGGCATGAAAATCTACGAGAACGGTCCGATTGTCGGGTTAAAACCCGTACCAGCCATAGACGCTCGAATTCTAAATCGATATTTCTGGACTATATTTCTGGACTATATTTCTGGACAGGCACTAGTTAGTTGAACCAATACCTGCCAGGTGGCATTATTTATGAATTCAATTAAGTATAGGCAGGATGTAGTTATTATCTGAAGCAAGGTTCTGTTAAACTTCTCCGTTATGGATGTTTCTTATATTCTCAATGATTTAAACGAACCGCAGCGTGAAGCAGTAGCAGCGCCTGCCAGTAATCTATTGATTCTGGCGGGTGCTGGAAGCGGGAAAACGCGAGTACTGGTGCATCGAATTGCCTGGTTAATTCAAGCAGAAGGCGCTTCACCTAATAGCATTCTGTCGGTCACTTTTACCAATAAGGCCGCGCGGGAAATGCGCTCTCGGATCGATGAATTGTTGGGCACGTCGAGTGGCAGTATCGGCAACCCCCGAGGTATGTGGGTTGGAACTTTTCACGGTATTGCCCATCGCCTTTTGAAAGCGCACTGGAAAGAGGTAGGCTTACAGCAAAACTTCCAAATTCTCGATGGCGACGATCAATTACGTATAATCAAGCGCATCCATAAAGAATTAGAACTGGATGAAACCCATTGGCCGCCGCGTCAATCGCAGTGGTTTATTAATGGTCAGAAAGATGAAGGTCGTCGCGCTGCGCATATTGAAGACTACGGCAAGGATCTCAATCATACGATGATGCTGAGAGTCTATCTTGCGTATGAGCAGGCGTGTGACCGTCAGGGAGTGGTGGATTTTGCGGAGCTTTTGCTGCGAGCCCACGAATTGTGGTTGAAGAACCCGGCTATTCTAAAACACTATCAAGAACGATTCGGGCACATATTAGTCGATGAATTCCAAGATACCAACACGATTCAATATGCATGGCTGAGAGTGTTATCAGGAAAGAAAATTCCTGTCGTTGCTGTCGGCGACGACGATCAATCGATATATGGTTGGCGCGGCGCAAAAATTGAGAATATTCAACAATACTCCAAAGACTTTCCAAATACGCATATTATCCGCCTGGAGCAAAACTACCGGTCGACTTCCACAATACTGTCGGCGGCAAATGCCGTTATAGAAAATAATAGCGGTCGGCTCGGCAAAGAGTTATGGACCGACGGTGATGAAGGTGAACTCATATCTTTGTACGCGGGATTTAATGAGCAAGACGAAGCCCGCTTCGTCGTCGAACGAATTGAAGAGTGGGTAAAAGACGGTAAAAATCGATCTTCTAGCGCCATACTGTACCGATCAAATGCACAGTCGCGGGTGTTGGAAGAAGGACTAATCCGGGCGGGTATGCCCTATAGGATTTACGGCGGGCAGCGTTTCTACGACCGCTTGGAAATAAAAAATGCGCTGGCCTATATGCGTTTACTCAATAACCGTGACGATAATACGGCGATTGAACGAGTCATCAATACACCGACTCGCGGAATCGGAAACAAAACGATAGAAACCCTACGGGCCTACGCGAGAGAGCACGAATTATCTTTGTGGGAAGCCGCTAAAAATATCGTTACGCAAAAGCTTTTACCGAATCGTGCTGCCAATGCCCTGCAGCAATTTTTGGATCTGATCGATACCATTGATACCAATACCCACGAACTGACTTTGCACGACCTATGTGACCACGTTGTCAGTATTTCAGGGCTCATCGACTTCCATAAGAAAGAGAAAGGTGAAAAGGGTCAGGCTCGGGTCGAAAATTTACAGGAACTGGTCGTCGCTGCCAGACAGTTCGAAGCTGAAGATGAAAACCTTTCTCCACTGCAAGAGTTTCTTGATAGCGCCGCTTTAGATGCCGGTGAGGCACAAGCGGATGAATTTGAGGATAGCGTCCAGCTGATGACATTACACTCGGCAAAAGGCCTGGAATTTCCCTTGGTCTTTTTAGTCGGTATGGAAGAAAATTTATTCCCACATAAAATGTCGATGGAAGAGGCGGGACGTCTGGAAGAAGAGCGTCGTCTTTGTTATGTGGGTATAACCCGCGCTATGGAGAAACTCTATATCACGTATGCTGAATCACGACGTATGTACGGTGATATTAATCAGAACAGGCCTTCACGTTTTATTAGGGAAATACCAAAGGAACTCGTACAGGAAGTCCGGCTCAATACAAATATTACGCGCCCGGCCAGCTTCTCGCCCTCGACAATTTCCGACGGTTACAATATCCCGGAAACCAACATTAGTCTTGGCCAACAAGTCTTTCATTCGATTTTTGGTGTTGGTACGATATTGAACTTCGAGGGACGCGGCCCATCTGCGAGGGTTCAGGTTAACTTTGATGATGAGGGCAGCAAGTGGCTCGTTCTTCAATACGCCAACCTGGAAGCATTATAGGTTGCTTTTATCAGCTCATTTTCATCTGCGCAAGTAAACTGGAATACGCATGACCAAAAATAAAAACTACAGTCCCGCCATTATTCTGGTGTTGCTTGCTGCACTGGTTTCCGTTTCCTGGCTCTATGTGATCGAGAAGGATTCTTCTGCAAAAGAAAGGAATAATACTGAAAATGTATCCGCTGTCGGAAGCGAGGGCAATAGCAATTCGGAGCAGCATTTTGCCTGGAAAATGGTTACCTCGTGGCCAAAAAATTTCCCGGGCTTGGGCACAGCCCCGGAACACTTTGCACAAGCGGTAGAGGCGATGAGCGACGGCCGGCTGACCATTAGAGTTTACGGCGCTGGAGAAATAGTCCCGGCAATGGAAGTTTTTAGTGCGGTGTCGCAAGGCACGGCGGAAATGGGACATAGCGGCGCTTATTATTGGAAGGGGAAAATTCCCTCGTCGCCTTTTTTTACTGCGGTACCCTTTGGCTTAACAGCAATAGAACAAAATGGCTGGCTTTACTATGGCGGCGGCTTGGAATTGTGGAGAGAGGTTTATGAACCATTCAATCTTATTCCGTTGGCGGGAGGTAATACAGGTGTACAAATGGCGGGCTGGTTTAACAAGGAAATTAACTCCCTTGAGGATTTAAAAGGCCTCAAAATGCGGATTCCGGGCCTGGGAGGAGAAGTGTTTAGCCGGGCCGGAGGCACAGCTGTAACAATGCCTGGCGGTGAGCTTTATACTTCCCTACAAACGGGTCTGATCGACGCGACCGAGTGGGTAGCCCCTTATAATGATATGGCCTTGGGCCTGCATGAAGTCGCGAAATACTATTATTACCCGGGCTGGCATGAGCCGGGACCGAGTTTGGAATTGGTCATCAACAAAGACGCTTTCGCTACTCTACCGAAAGATTTGCAGACCATTGTTGAAATTGCCGCCAGATATGCCAATCAGGATATGTTAGATGAATATACAGCGCGCAATAGTTCATCCCTCATTGATTTGGAAAAAAACTACGACACAAAAATTATGAAACTACCGGATGATGTTATTCGAGAGTTAAAGAGCATTTCAGAGGAATACCTTGAAGAGTTGGCCGGACAGGACGAGCTTACGGCCAAGGTATATAAATCATGGAAAGCGTATGCCGACAGCGTAAGAGACTATCACCACATATCTGAGCAAGCCTATATTAACGCCCGAGACTTAGAGTAAATTGATTCACAATTTGTCTGCCGTTCAGCAATGCCTGCCGAATAGAACCCTGATGTGAATTTCCCGTCGTACTCCGATTTAGTACCGTGTGCTAATCTTGACTGGTAAGCCCGGCTGCTAATCCCAACGGCTCATGCCTACTAGTAAGCCACTAGCGAAAAAGCAGCAAGATCAGCAATTTAATGAGCGGGTATCGATTTCGCTCTACCGCTGCTATCAAGAGAAACAACCACAAATTCACCCTCGGTAACTTTAATCGGTGAAAAGTTAACTTTGTGCTTTATCCAGACCTCAACATTTATTGCGATAGAGGTTCGACCGATTTCAACGACATCGGAATAACAACTTACCACAGCGCCAACGTGCACTGGAGTGAGTAAAGCCATCCCATTTATGGCGATCGTAGCGACCCGCCCCTCGGCAATTTGCATGGCCGTTATTGAAGCGGCGACATCCATCTGCGATACCAGCCAGCCACCGTAAATATCGCCGAAACCGTTGGTGTCTGCAGGCAGCGCAACCACTTGTAAGGCCAATTCGCCAATAGGAGTAGGGTCTATATCAAAGTCGATATCGTTCATTTTGAGTCCAAGCTTGTTGAGAGTTACTGGGGAAGACCAACAGACCGCGTATTCTAACCGTTGGCAGGTGTTTTGTAACTTTGTAATAGAAACCGCTTAGAGTAACGTCGCTATTTCATTAAATTCGGCAAAGTTGTCACCAATCCGGGCCACAGGGCGATCATCGTTAAAAGAATTAATTGAATGATAATGAACGGAATAACACCACGATAAATGTCGCTAGTTTTCACGGATGATGGTGCTACGCCCCGCAAATAAAAGAGCGCAAAACCGAAGGGTGGCGTTAAGAAAGACGTTTGTAGATTGATGGCTATCATGATGCCCAGCCATATCGGATCGACCCCCATCATCAATAGAATAGGACCCACGATAGGTACCACGACAAACGTTATTTCAATAAAGTCGAGGATAAAACCGAGTAAAAAAATCACCAGCATTACCGTTGCGATTGCCCCGAAAACACCACCTGGCATCTGTTCAAATAAATGATGAATGAGCTCTTCGCCTCCAAATCCCCGAAATACCAGAGAGAAAATTGCGGCACCGATTAAAATCATAAAAACCATACAGGTTACTTGCAATGTCTGTTCGCCGACTTCACGTAACTTATTGAAACTCAGTTCTTTTTTTAGAATGGCCAACAAAGTAGCACCCAGTGCCCCAACGCCGGCCGCTTCGGTAGGGGTGGCGGCTCCCACTAAGATGGAGCCAAGCACAGCAACAATCAGTAAGACTGGAGGAAGGAGCCCCTGCGCTAATTCGATGGCTGAAGGTTTCTCACTACTTTCTGATAATGGCGCCGACTCAGGTTTGAGGCGTGTGTAAATGATGATATAGAGTATATAAAGTGACACGAGCAGTAAGCCTGGGATTAATGCGCCAACAAACAAATCCCCAACCGACACTGTTTTTGGATTATAAATACCCATCGTCAATTGAGCTTGTTGGTAGGCTGACGAGAGAATGTCGCCTAACAAGACCAAGGCAATGGAGGGCGGAATGATTTGCCCCAAAGTCCCGGTGGCGCTAATGGTCCCTGTGGCTAATTTTGTATCATAGCCACTATTGAGCATAGTGGGTAAGGACATTAGCCCCATAGTGACAACCGTCGCCCCAACTATTCCCGTACTTGCCGCCAGCAACATACCCACTATAACCACTGAAATCGCCAATCCGCCTCGCAATTGGCCAAACAAAGCAGCCATATTACTTAACAGTTGTTCGGCAACACGGGATTTTTCCAACATAATCCCCATCATAATGAATAGGGGAATTGCTATCAGTGTGGTGTTGTTGATAGTGCCAAAAACACGGTTAGGTAGTGCGCTTAGAAAGGAAGAGTCGAAATAGCCGCTAACGATTCCCGCGCCAGCGAAAATCAACGCGGTACCGGCCAAACTAAACGCAACGGGATATCCCAGCATTAAAACCAGACAAACGACCGCAAACATTATTAAGGGAATGTATTCAACCATGGCGTTTAGTGTCTATCCTCGATCAATATCAAAGCGTTGCGTAGAATCTCAGCGACCGCTTGCAGCGCCAGGTTAACAGCCATGCAGGGAATCAGGGTCTTTAATAAGAACACAGCAGGAATTCCTCCCGGTTCCGGCGAAACTTCCAGAATGTCCCAGGATTGAGCGACAAATTCCCAGCTTATGATAAAGATGTAAACACATAGCGGTAATAGAAAAATAATACCGCCGACACTGTTAACCCACGCTTGGCGCCGTTCGGAAAAGTTGCGATAGAAAATGTCGACGCGGACATGCCCGTTGTGTTTGAGGGTGTACGCCGCTCCGAGCATAAAAACACTACCGTGTAAGTAGATAGTAAGCTCTTGAAGCCCTATTGAACCGACAAGAAAGACGTAGCGAAGCGTAACAACAATACAAACGACGACCATCATCAGAATTGTGAGCCAGAGCAATAGCCGCCCTGACATTTCGGTAAAGTTATCGATCGATTGTTGGATCGTACGAATTATAGCCATAGTTTTATTTCCGCTGGTTTAGCGGCTGTTTTATTGTTGCGGCATTATAGCGGAGCCGCTCAGCCATAGCACGGAAGCTTTATGTCGCAATGTTAAATAAAAGCACCGAACTACTAAACTGGCCACAGGCTGGTCGAATCTGTTAAAGTGCGGTCATCCATTGATGTCATTGACAAAGACCAAAATTTTACTATGTTGGTTATTTGCCCTTCCCATCATTTAAAATACCAGCACCTATTTGCGGGACAAAATGATAATGTTAAAAAGATGTTTATCCAAAGTCCATATCCCCCTGTTGATATCAGCCATTTTATTGTCTGGCTGTAATAGCAAATGGGAAGACATGCCTGACGATGAGCTGGCGGCAAAATCTTCAGATTGCTATGGTGATTCCCTGTCGACGGCGATGATTCAAGTGTGTAAAAACTATGAGAGAGAATGTGAGCGGCGGCGAAGCAACGGTATCTACGTTTGTTAAGACTCACAATAATGCTCTTTCGCCGCCTATCCAACTGACTAAGATTCTTTTTTGCCCAATTCGGCGAGTGCTTTCAAGATACTCGTTCCTAAGATCTCAGCGTGTTGCAATTTGAAAATGCGAATGCTGTGTCCTTATAACCTCTAACATTGCGATGATTATGGAAGCCGATAAGTCTCAGATGAAACCATCTAAAACCGGTATGATAGGCGGCGAGCAAACGATTGAATTGTTGGCCGGACAACATCCTAACGGTGAGGTTATTATTGAGAGGGTGCTGGTGTCGTCGCAAAAGAAAGCGAATAGTTTTCAGATACTAAAGTCACCTGTATTTGTCCGAGGCATTGCGCGAGCCGATGTGATCGAAAAAATGGACAGTCCGAAGGGCGCATTTAAGATGTTGCAAAATGGCGGTAACTTAAGTATTCGCATCTTTTGCAAAAAGAACATCGACCGATTGGAACAATTGTTAACCCCGGAATTCGAAAAGCTGGATGGCGACCTGGACGTCAAAGAACCCAATGCGTTGGTATATAGTATCCACGTTAGTTGCGGATTCAATACCATTGAGGAACTACTCAATGATCGAGTACAAAAATATGGAGACGCTGCCTGGTTCTACGGCAACGTCTATGATCCGGAAAGTGGCGAACCTTTAAATTGGTGGCAGGCAATCCTCGCTTCAGAATGAAGCCACCGTTAGAGTAAGCCTAAGTAAAGTCACCGCTGCAGAGTTGAACAATAAATATGTTAATGGTTATTTCACCGGCAAAAACACTCGATTTCGAGTCCTTGCCAACGACAAAAGTTTCTTCCGTGCCCGCATTTCTGCCTCAGTCAGAAAAACTTATCGCTCAGTTGAGAAAACTGTCACCTGAAGACATCTCCAGTTTGATGGGAATTAGCGAGAAGCTCGGACAGCTCAATTTTGAACGATTTCTAAATTGGCATACGCCCTTTGATAGTAAAAATGCCAAGCAGGCGATACTTGCCTTTCAAGGTGATGTTTATACCGGCCTGGAAGCAAATACCTTTACGGCAAAGGATTTTAGGTTTGCTCAAAAACACCTGCGAATTCTTTCCGGACTCTATGGTTTATTGCGCCCGCTCGATTTGATCCAACCCTATCGTTTGGAAATGGGTTCGAAATTTCAATATACGGGTGGTAGAAACCTATACCAGGTTTGGGCCGACGATCTGACTTGTGCGGTCAACGCGCAATTAAAAGTGTCTAAGTCATCGGTATTGCTGAATTTGGCATCGAATGAATACTTCAAGGTCATTGATAAGAAAGCCTTACACGGTGATGTCATTACCCCGGTTTTTAAAGACCTAAAAAATGAGAAATTCAAAATCATCAGCTTCTATGCTAAGAAAGCTCGCGGCATGATGAGTGCGTATATTATTAAAAATAAAATTACCAAGGTTGAAGACATTAAGCAGTTTGACGTCGCTGGATATCGATATAACGAAAGCTTGTCGTCAGCCCGCGACTGGACCTTTACCCGAGATCCTGCCGCTGTCTGAGTCCTTATATGAATATATAGAGAATTTCTTTTTATAATCCAACTGGGTGTGCTGTGAAAGGAATAAAATTTTTAGTCGTTGACGATGCTACGTTTATTCGCGACCTGTTAAAAAGAAACCTGCGGGACCTGTTTCCCGGTTGTGAGGTTCTGGATGCCGCGAGTGCGAGAAAAGCACAGTCTCTGTTGAAAACAAACCGGGTGGATCTCATTCTTTGTGACTGGGAAATGCCTGAAATGACCGGCGAAGAATTTCTAAAGTGGATCAGAACGAGCGACGACTATTCGGACATCCCATTTATTATGGTTACCAGTCGCGGAGAGCGCGATTTCATCATCAAGGCTGTTGAAGCGGGTGTTAGCGACTATTTGGGCAAACCATTTAAGCCCGAGTCCTTAGCCAACAAAGTGATCAAAGCACTAAAAAAAGTCGGTAAGGATGCAAAAGCGCTGGTCCCGGAGTCTGCCAGTGGCTTCGGGGGTGCGAGTTTGTCAGTGTTAACCGGCAGTTCCGATATTCCTAAAGCGCCGCAAGCTAAAATCACGCACGCCGATAAAGCTCCGGAAGTGATGCCGAGCAGTGCCGCTAAACCGCTTGCCAGTTCAAAAGGTAAATCGGCAAAAGCTCGCGGTCAGGCTTTGTTGACTTTCGCCGGGTTTAACTGTCAATGCGTCATCAATGATATATCTTTGCAGCAATTGAATGGTGCTATAAAACGAGGCAACGACTTACCCGCTATTCTGGAAACGGTTGTTATCAGCATTGTCCAAAATGATGGAGAGGACGTAGCACGACTCAATGGTTACGTTCACAGCATACAGGCTGCAGAAAATAGAATTGATGCGGGGGTGTTAAAATTAATGATACGTTTTGTCGACGATGACCCGGCCAAGCTGGAGCATCTATCACGCTATATCGCGACACTGTAACTATGAACCTCCCCTTTTCCCAAGCTTGTGAAAACAATAAGAGAGCCATACTCGCTGTTTTACGGAGCTGTTTTGTCGACAGAGATTCCGTATTGGAAATTGGTAGTGGCACGGGGCAACACGCGGTCTATTTTTCAGAAAATCTTAAGCATATACAGTGGCAGCCAACGGATAGGGAAGAATATCTGGAAGGTCTTATTGGCCGGATTGAGCAAGAAGGACCCAGTAATTTGCTGCAACCGCTTAAGCTTGATGTCAACGATATTTGGCCGGTAACAGCGACATCGGCAATTTTTTCCGCAAACACCGTGCACATCATGTCATGGCAGGAAGTTGAAAAATTATTTACATCCTTGCAATCTGTATTAAAACCGCAAGGGATTTTCTGTCTATATGGTCCCTTCAATTACAACAATAATTACAGTAGCGACAGTAATCGCACCTTCGACCAATGGCTAAAAACCCGAGATCCTGACAGTGGTATTCGTAATTTTGAGGCTATTGATAGACTGGCAAAAGAAGCGGGCCTCTATCTATTGAACGATCATGTGATGCCGGCCAACAATCAGCTTTTGGTTTGGAAAAAACGATGATCTTTATATGTAGAGCTCTGGGTATGTCTGGATTGACAGACTGCTGACTGAAGTTCAGACCAGATTTTTCCTGTCAAGTATTGGTGGGAAAATCGACAGAATCCCTTAGCAATCTAATGAGCTTATCATTTCTGCTTCGCATTTGCCAAAACACACCATCGCTAAAAGAGAACATAGACATAGAAAACCATGAATTTCCTTGTCCGGGTTCTTAATCTAATCTTCACAAAGCTATGTTAATCTTTCCCTTTATCCAAAATCGTTAACAAGTAAATTATGTCACGGAAAAAAATTGTTATTGTAGAAGATGAGCCGGACATTCTGGAAGTCTTTAGCTACAACTTAAAGCGAGAGGGCTTTGAGGTCGCCACTTCGCTAGAGGGTACCAGTGGCCTCAATTTGATTCAAAAGACAATTCCCGATTTGGTATTGCTCGACTTAATGTTACCCGGCATGGATGGTTTAGAAATTTGTCGCGCTCTAAAGGCGGATGTAAAAACGCAGGACATTCCTATTATCATGGTTACAGCAAAAGGTGAGGAAAGTGATATTGTTCTCGGTCTAGGTATGGGCGCCGATGATTATGTGACAAAGCCGTTCAGCCCAAAGGAACTCATTGCTCGAGTAAAAGCGGTATTAAGGCGTATCGAGGTTTCCGATGCAGATCGAAAAAAAAATCACGTTAAGATCGACGATCTAGAAATCGACATAGACAAACACAAGGTTAGCCGTAGTGATTGTGAAATCAAAATGACGGCGACAGAATTTCGCTTACTTTCTTACCTGGCCAGCCACTCTGGTCGCGTATTTTCCCGCGAACAATTGCTAAATCAAGCCTTCGGAAATGATGTCGTTGTTGTGGATCGAAATATCGACGTTCATATCAGGGCTATTAGAAAAAAAATAGGTGAGAGTAATCACTACATCGAGACAATCCGTGGTGTTGGGTATCGGTTTAAAGAGATCTCATAGTTCTTTTCGAAAGCGCAAAAAGAGAATTTTATACCAACTATTTTGAGGTCTATTAAAATAACATGTTTCGCTCACGTATATTTTGGCGGCTTTATACCGGCTACATTGCGGTCATCATCATATCGACGGTAATAGTTGGCGTGTTAATATCGCGTCAAGTCGCGCAAAACAGCCTGCAAGAAATCAATTATTCCTTGGCTATAAGGTCAGAGCTATTGGCCGAAATTGCGAGACCTGCGTTGCTCGAATACGCGCAAAACAATCCGACAACTGTTTCGTTGCAAGGCATCATTACCGAGTTGGGGGAAAATACCGGAAGTCGCCTTAGTGTCATATCTGCAGATGGTACGGTTATCGCAGACTCTCAAGAACGGCCGCTCAATATGGACAACCACTCGTCACGACCGGAAGTTATCGATGCGCGGACCAAAGGTTATGCGAGCGCGTCACGCTATAGCGATACGCTGAATCATCAGATGATGTATAGGGCATTGAGACTTACCGATAACGAGAACCTTATTGGCTTTGTTAGGGTATCCGTACCACTGGAAGCCATCGATGAAAAAATAGGTCAGCTGCGTGTCATTGTTTTATTTGGTGCTGGCGTAGCAGCTATATCGGCACTCTTATTGGGTTTCTATTTAGCAAAAACATTCTCCGATCCACTTAGCAAAATGACTGAGGTTGCCAAGGCTATTTCTAATGGCGATTACGAACAAAGAATTAGTATTGATTCGAATGACGAAATTAGTGTTTTAGCAAAAGCCTTTAATCGTATGGCTCGGAACTCCGTCGTAAGAATGACAAGAATTACAACGGACCATAACCGGCTTAGTAGAATTTTTGAAGGCATGGTTGAAGGAGTTATCGCGGTTGACCAACATCAAAAAATAAATCATATCAATCAAGCTGCCGCGAATCTTCTTGGCCTTTCCTTAGAGGATTGTTTGGATAGACCGATCTGGGAACAAGTTCGAGCGAAGGAAATTAATGAATCCCTGGAACGGGCTATGGAAAATGATTGCGTTGTCAAATCGCAATTACGACAACCGTCAGCGGTTGGGGACCTAGTGGTCGATATCTATGCGGCCTCTTTGCAAGATACCGATCAAGGACCTATTGGTGCAGTGATTGTATTGAACGACATATCTGAAATTGACCGTTTAGAGCGAATCAGACGGGATTTCGTTGCCAATGCCTCGCACGAACTGAAGACTCCAATCACGGCAATTCGCGGGCTAACAGAAACTATTATTGACGATGAAAGTATGGGTAGCGGCGTCAGGAACAATTTCGTTGGAAAAATTCACGCCCAAAGTATGAGGCTTTCTTCATTGGTGACCGATTTACTCGCGATTTCGCGACTGGAATCAGGTCAGGACAAAAGGACTTTTCAATCCTTTGATTTTTCCGCAACCGTGAGACGATGTGTCGATGCGTGCCGATCATCTTGCCAGGAAAAACAGTTAATCCTTAGCTACGTATCTTCATCCGACACAGAGAAAATTACCGTTAACGGCGATCAACAAGAACTGAGTCAACTGGTTGATAACTTATTAGACAATGCAGTGAAATATACCCCTGAAGGTGGCCATGTCGATGTGTCGCTTTTAGGCGAAAAGGGTTGGGTTCGTCTGTCAGTGGTCGACTCCGGCATCGGTATTAGCCCGCAAAATCAACAGAGAATTTTCGAACGTTTCTATCGTGTCGACAAGGCCAGGTCAAGAGAACTGGGAGGGACCGGCTTGGGTTTATCCATTGTGAAAAATATTGCGGAACAACACGGCGGGTCTGTTTCACTGGCAAGTGATTCAGGCTCCGGATCAACTTTTGTCGTTACCTTGCCCACGGCGTAGAAGTGATTCTAAGAGAATTCTTACCGGATCACATTTTGTCACAAATATTTCTTTAAAATTTCATACGATCTTCATTTTTTAATAATTCCTTCACATTTTCTTAATCTTTTCTTTATCCCAGTTGACGATAATTATCACATCTAAGCTTAATCGCGGATGAGAATAATGTGTTCAATCTTAACAAAGGGGAAAAAATATGAAGAAAGTTTGGCTGTCATTAACTGCAATCACCACATCGATGCTGATGCCTAACTGTTTTGCCGAGTCACAGAGTGTGATCATTTATGGCAAGGCTAATCTCACTCTCAATAAAATCGAGGAACAGAGTCGCAGTACAAATGTCGACGAGTGGCAGCTAAACTCGAACGCATCGAGACTTGGGGTAAAAGGAAAATATGAGATCTCCGACAACCTGAACGCGATCTTCAAAATGGAGTATGAAGTCCATATCGACGACGGCTCCAGCAGTTCGAGCAAGGGTAGTGATACTTTCGAACAACGCAATATCTACGCAGGGCTCGAAGGTTCTTTCGGAACGCTAATCGCAGGAAAACACGATACTCCTCTAAAAATGGCGCAAGGAAAAATTGACCGATTTAATGATCAGGTACTGGGTGACATTAAAAATTATATGGAGGGGGAAGATCGATCTAGCAATATTGTTATGTATACCACGCCTTCTGCAAGCGGGTTCCAGGCAACCGTTGCAATGATTCCCGGAGAAGACTCGAAAGGATCGTCTGGCAATGATGGCCCCGCAGACGGAACGTCAATATCCGTTAGCTACAAAAATGACTGGATTGTAGCAGCTGTAGCTAGAAACGATGATGTCGATTCGCAGGATGTAACACGAATTGCTGCCGATTTCTCATTAGGTGATAGCTCGGTCGGTATTATATGGCAGGACGCGAAAAAGATTGACGGTTCTTCTGAAGAGGACTCGTTGTTAATCAGCGGCCAGCATACATTCAATGATGGCTGGATTATCAAAGCACAACTTGGTAGCACTGACTACAGTAACGACAATGAAGATACTCAAATGTCGATAGGTGTCGATAAAAAGCTCAACAAAAAAGCGAAAATTTTCGCCTATTACAGTGTCGTGGAGCGCGATCGTAACAGCAGTAGCGATGATGACTCCAGTCTTGCGATCGGCTACGAAATAAAGTTTTAACAGAACGAACCAGCGCAATGGTACTGGGAACTTAAATCTCTTTTACCGTTGCGATCTTTATCATTTCTTAACATTCAGTCTTTAAAATTAACTTATAGCATTAAATAAAGAATTGCTACTTTACGGAGAACAAACGAATGAAGCTCAAAACATTAGCCAAAAGCATTGTCTTGTCATCGGTTTTCGCACTCACTTTTTCCAACTCTGCGATGGCTGAAAAATTAAGAGGAACCGTCGCGCTGGATGGATCAAGCACCGTGTTTCCAATAAGTGAAGCGGTCGCTGAAGAGTTCGGTTCCGTTCAACCGCGAGTCAGAGTGACAGTCGGTGTATCGGGTACGGGTGGAGGATTCAAAAAGTTCCTAGCGGGTGAAATTGATATCAACGACGCGTCTCGCCCTATCAAAGCTAAAGAGCTCGAAATGGCGGCTAGCCAGTCTATTGGATTTCTCGAGATACCGGTAGCTTATGATGGTTTGTCAGTTGTTGTTAACAAAAATAATACCTGGGTAGATCATCTTACCGTCAGTGAGTTGAATAAAATTTGGCAGCGGGGCAGCACAGTGAAAAACTGGAGCGATGTTCGTCCTAGCTGGCCGAATACGCCGATTCGTCTCTACGGTCCGGGCACCGATTCGGGGACCTTCGACTACTTTACAGAAACCATTAATGGGAAGTCTGGGGCATCTCGGCCCGACTATACAGCCAGTGAAGACGACAATGCTCTCGTTCAGGGGATTAGAGGCGACAAGGCTGCGATGGGTTATTTTGGTTTTGCCTATTATGAAGCCAATAAAGATACTCTGAAGATTGTACCGATCGACGGCGGTAAGGGGCCTATTGCCCCTACAATGACCACCATAAACAATGGTAGTTACGCTCCGTTGTCACGCCCTGTATTTATCTATATCAGAGAGAAAGCGCTGGATCGCCCTGAAGTAAAAGCGTTTGCAGAGTTCTATATTAACAACGCGCCAACGCTGTCAGCTGAAGTCGGCTATATCCCGCTGCCAGCCTACGTCTATGAAAACGCTTTAAACAGAATAAAGAACCGAGAGGTAGGCACGGCGTACTACGCCAAAACGGCTGCCGACCTGCTGGTTGCTAAGTAGCATTCTGAAGATTTTTTTACCAGAAAAACCACGTAACACGGTCACCTAGAATGAGTAAAGAATTAGAACAAGTCAGTATCCTTGGCGGTCAAAAATTGTACTGGGGTGAGTTTTTAATCAAATCGCTGCTCGCTGGATGCGCACTGATTTCGATAATCACTACCGTGGTAATAATTACGATTTTGGCGAAGGAAAGTTTCAGCTTTTTTGACCATGTGCCTTTTACTGACTTCATTCTAGGTACCTCCTGGATTCCTCTTTTCGAGCCTAGCTCCTATGGCGTTTTACCTTTGTTATGGGGAACGTTAACCATAACCTTCGGCGCGGCCCTTATCGCTATTCCGATTGGTTTAGCCACCGCCATATTTCTGAGTGAATATGCGTCACCGAAAATGCGCTCCATCGTTAAACCGTTATTGGAATTGCTTGCGGGAATCCCAACGGTGGTTTACGGCTATTTTGCACTAACGTTTGTTACACCCGTTCTAAAAACGATCTTTCCCGAAATTCAGGTTTTTAATGCATTGAGTGGATCTATCGTGGTCGGAATCATGGTGTTGCCTATGATAGCGACACTCAGTGATAACGCATTGCGCGCTGTGCCCGACAGTCTTCGTCAAAGTGCCTACGCATTGGGCGCGACCTCGTACGAAGTATCGACGAAAATTGTTGTTCCGGCGGGACTATCTGGCGTTATAGCCTCATTTTTACTGGCAATTTCCCGAGCAATTGGTGAAACCATGGCGGTCACCTTAGCTGCTGGCGCAACACCCAATATGTCGCTGACTTTTCTTGAAAGCATTCAGACAATGACGGCCTATATTGTTCAGGTCAGCATGGGAGATACGCCCGCTGGGGGAATTGCCTACCAGACATTATTTGCTGTAGCAGCACTTCTATTTGTGATCACACTGATTCTTAACATTATTTCTCAGTGGGTTCTTAAACGTTATCAAGAGACTTATGACGCGTGAATACAGCAACTGAAACGAACTCTTCTGAAGCAGCGAATAAACATCTGGTTCGCCTTGAGGCGCGTCATCGTAAGGCCAGGCTATTTTCATTGTTCTGCGCAACAGTGACCTGGATGGGCGCGACACTACTTTTTGTTCTGCTCTACCAAGTTTGCGTGCAGGGTTACCAATGGTTGGACTTGCAATTTCTCACCAGCTTTCCCTCGCGATTTCCCTATAAAGCCGGGATAAAGTCAGCGTTGGTCGGCACATTGTGGCTTATTTCTATGGTGGCGTTCATTTCCATTCCGATCGGTGTCGCAACCGCGCTGTACCTGGAAGAGTTCGCTAAAAAAGGTCTTATCAGCCGTGTGATTGAACTAAACATTGCTAATTTGGCGGGAGTCCCTTCCATCGTTTACGGCATTATAGGGCTCGCGATTTTTGTTAGAGGCATGGGACTAGAGCGTAGTTTATTATCTGGCGCGCTTACCATGAGCTTACTGATATTACCGGTGATTATTATCGCAAGCCGAGAAGCAATTAAAACTGTTCCGATGAGCACGAGACACGCTGCGTTTGCCTTAGGTGCTACGCGTTGGCAGACTGCTTGGGCCCACGTTTTACCTGCTTCTTTTTCCGGAATTTTGACCGGCGTTATTCTTGCCCTATCCCGAGCAATTGGAGAAACCGCGCCTCTTATAATGATTGGCGGTTTGACCTATGTGGCATTTTTGCCGGAAGGGCCGATGGATGCTTTCACCGTTTTACCGATTCAGATTTTTAATTGGGTTTCTCGTCCTCAGCAGGAATTCCACGAACTGGCAGCGGGCGCAATTATTGTGCTGCTCGGAGTTCTGTTGTTAATGAACGCAACCGCCATATATATCCGCTACAAAGCAGAGAAAAAGTGAAATGAACTTACAACAATCGAAATTGAAGGCGGTAGAAGATCAGCGCGCTGCAACCATTCTCAATGTTCAAGACGTCAGCATTAGTTACGGCGACAATCCCGCGGTCAAAGACGTTTCTTTTCCGATATACAAGAACCACGTGACTTCAATTATCGGACCGTCCGGGTGTGGAAAAAGTACCTTATTGAGGTCTTTCAACCGCATGAACGATTTTATCTCCGAGGTCAGAATCGAAGGCGATTTAACGTATAACGGCCAGGATATCTACGCCAAAGACGTTGATCCGGTAGAAGTGAGGCGACAAATAGGCATGGTTTTTCAAAAACCCAATCCCTTTCCAAAATCGATTTACAAGAATGTGTCCTGGGGTCCGGAAATCCACGGTTATTCCGATTCAATTGAAGAACTTGTCGAGCGGTCTTTAAAGCAATCAGCGCTGTGGGACGAAGTTAAAGACCGTCTTCACGAGTCTGCACTAAGTTTATCGGGTGGACAGCAGCAACGCCTCTGCATAGCGAGAGCCTTAGCCATGGAACCGGATGTTTTATTAATGGACGAACCCTGTTCGGCGCTCGACCCTATTTCTACGGCACATATCGAAGATTTGATTTTCAAATTGAAGTCGCGCTATACGATTGTCATTGTGACTCATAGTATGCAACAGGCAGCGCGTATTTCAGACTACACTGCGTTTTTGGAAATGGGAGATCTAATTGAGTTTGGCGTAACGGATCAAATTTTTACTCGGCCGAAAAACAAGCGAACCGAAGAGTATGTCACGGGACGATTTGGATAAATCGGAGCGGAAATTTACGACGTCGCAGATAGTCTCCATACGAATTTAAGAGGGAATTATGTCATTACATTTGCAAAGAGATCTCGATCAGCTAAAAAAGGAATTGCTGCAGTTAGGAACCATGGTTGAGGCCTCCTTTACTAACGCAATGCTGGTATTGCATGAACGGCGCATCGACGTGGTCGAGAAAGTTTTTGAAGACGAAAAGCTGATCGATGAAAGGGAAGTATGGATTGAAGAAAGTTGTCTAAAAATTCTTGCATTACATCAGCCGGTAGCGGTTGATTTGCGGTTTATTGTGGTCGCCCTAAAAGTGAATAATGACTTGGAACGAATGGGTGACTTAGCCGTTAACATTGTTAAAAGAGCTACCACGCTCGCAGAGCTTGCGCCCTTATCCACACCACAGGACTTCATCGGTAGAATGCCTGAGATTATCAGTGACATGATCAACGGCAGTCTCGATGCGCTCGTGAAGCTCGATGTAGATTTGGCCCGAACAATTATTGAAATGGATGATGCTGTCGATGATATTAATCGGAAAATGTACGAAACACTCCGAGCTCAGATGGAAAATGATTCACAGACGGTGGAAAGAGCGATAGAATTTTTGTCAACTTCCCGATACATGGAGCGAATAGCCGATCTTGCTACAAATATTGCCGAGGACGTCATCTTTTTGGTTGACGGTGAAGTCGTTCGCCATCAAGTAATCTGACCATTGACATCGTTGTGTGATAATCTCAAAAATAACAGGCTGGACGCGGATCGGTATCCGGCAATATAGACGAGGCCAACGAGGCAGGAGATAACTCTGCAATGGAGGTGTTTCCTGCAGCTCATTGTCTATGAGCTGTTCCGATATGTATCGATTGTGTTAAAACTCCGGTAAAGGATTTGGAGTTAAAATTTCTTTTTTGCAGTTTTTTCTGCTGCTATACTGGCGCCTTGTAACAACAATTCTAACGTCTTCCGAAGTAGCATCCGCATCCTATGAACGGCTTAAGGGAAAACATTCCCCATTACCTAAATCTAATTCGCTTTGACAAGCCTATTGGTACCTACTTGCTGCTGTGGCCGACACTTTGGGCACTGTGGCTGGCTGCCGAGGGTGTGCCCGATTTGAAGCTGCTGGTGATTTTTACACTCGGGACGTTTTTAATGCGCTCAGCGGGCTGTGTGATCAACGACTATGCCGATCGGAAAATTGACGGCCAGGTAAAACGAACCGTTAAACGTCCCATTGCGGCAGGTTTCATAAAGCCAAAGGACGCTCTAATTTTTTGCGCAATACTGTGTGTTGCCGCATTTATTTTAGTTTTGTTTACCAACAACAAGACGATATTGTTGTCATTCGCTGCGTTAATTCTCGCGGCGTGTTACCCGTTTATGAAGCGCTACACTTATTACCCACAGCTCGTTCTAGGCGCTGCTTTTTCCTGCGGTATCCCGATGGCCTTTGCTGCACAGCGCAATGACCTTCCCAGTTCCTTGTGGCTTATCTATATTGCTGTGGTCTTGTGGACGATGGCCTACGATACATTTTACGCAATGGTTGACCGCGACGACGATATAAAAATTGGGGTGAAATCTACGGCGATATTGTTTGGTGACGACGATCGTAAAATTACCGGCGCTATTCAAGCGGTCGTTATATTCATATTACTACTCGCCGGTGGAAAATTTTCTCTGGGCTATTGGTATTACTCTTCGGTTTTTGGTGCAGCAGGCCTTTTTGTTTATCAACAATATCTCATTCGCGATCGGGACCGCGACGAATGCTTCAAGGCTTTTCTCCATAATCATTGGGTTGGGGCAATGATTTTTGCGGGCATTTTCCTTCACTACTTTTTTCAGTGAACTCATTCCTATCGAGGTGATCAGCCTATGATCTATTTCGAATACGATTAATTCCCGATACACCAGCGACGACCACAGCGCCAGCAACGATGCCCACGATTGCATTCACTGCATTGGTATTGATAACCTGTGGAATACTTTCAATGATGGGCGTTGCTGCTAAGGTGTTGTTGACTGAGTGTAATAGCTCGTGCGAATTAGGAATACCATGGATTAGAATTCCGCCCCCCACTAAAAACATTGCCGCAGTCCCGACGATGGATAAAGTCTTCATTAAGTAGGGGCACAGGGTTAATATTGAGCTGCCAATCTTTTTCTTGATGTCACCCGCCATACCCTGCGTGTCAGTGTTTAATAGATATAATCCGGCATCGTCTAACTTCACAATTGCAGCCACCATGCCATACACGCCGACAGTAATAACGGCGGCAATCAGCGACACGACCAAGACCTGTTGGATGAATGGCGCATCTTTGACAATACCTAAGGCGATAACTACGATTTCCGCTGATAGTATAAAATCTGTCCGAATTGCTCCCTTAATCTTTTTTTCTTCGAAAACGACAAAGTCGACGGAGGCATCGGTTAACGCCGTGAGGGTTTCCTGGTGATGACTGTTTTCCTGGTCGCTGATTGGCATCAACGCATGAACAATCTTTTCAAAACCTTCATAGCACAGAAAAGCTCCACCCAGCATCAGTAGCGGCGTTATTAGCCAGGGAAGGAACGCACTAAGTAGTAGGGCAATCGGAACCAAAATCAGTTTGTTTTTCGCTGATCCTTTTGCGACTTGCCAAATAACAGGTAATTCTCTTTCGGCGCGAATGTCGGAAACTTGCTGCGCATTCAGCGCTAAATCATCGCCCAATACCCCCGCTGTCTTTTTTGCTGCGACTTTTGTTAATATTGCAACATCATCCAAAAGCGTTGCTATATCATCTATTAGGGCTAATAAACCTGCAGCTGCCATCTTGAAATATCTCCTTTATTTTGGGCTTACTTGTTTTATGGTTCAGCTTATACTGGCGCCGAATTCGAAGCCGGTTTGGCGCACAATGAGCCCGGCTTCATTCACTGTGGACCCTCTAATTAGCCCCTTCAGTCTCAACATAACACTTTTTGGCGCGAGTTGGTGGTGGCTAAACTAACATTTTATTCAATCCTGTGTAGCAATGGGCAGAACCTTTTCGTGTTTAAAGGTTTGTATTAATTCTTGTTAGAGGCCAGCAGTTGAGTTGATTTGGGTAGGGGAGTGTTGGGATGAAACTGCCGGTCCACCGAGACTTCGTAGGGAAGAGCCAGTCTTTGGTATCAAAGGGCGAATTTAAAAATTTCTGGGACCTTTAATTCTTGCGCTGTACTTGAAATAGCATCCCTGCCCATTTCAGTCATTTACAAAGGCGGTCACTTTTCCCTGTTAAACCCTAATCCAGCCCTTTAGAATGTTGTTTCATATGGCTTAGGCCGGTAATGCTCATTTTTAGTAAGAGTAAAATAATTAATAATGAAAAGCGTATTCCTCGACTCGATCACCGATATTAGTGCCCAGGATTGGAATTCAGTCGTTAATGATGATTATCCATTTATGCGACATGAATTTATTGCCGCTATGGAACTAAGTGAAAGCGCCTGCACCAAATCGGGCTGGAAAGCTCAACATCTCGTCATATACGACCAAGATAATCCCATTGCCCTGATGCCTTTATATCTTAAAAATCACTCCTATGGAGAGTATATTTTCGATTGGTCATGGGCCGGCGCTTACGATCGCCACGGCATGGATTATTACCCTAAACTATTGAGCGCGATACCTTTTACTCCGGCGACCGGGCCTCGACTTGCCTGCATAGACTCATGCGATAAAGGCTTGATTTATCCCTATATTTCTGAAATTTTGCAAGCGCGCGCGACCGAATTAAATGCCTCATCGGTTCATATCCTACTGCCCGACCAAGAGGAAACGAGCGAGTGGGCTAAGCAGAATTTAATGACTCGAACAACTTCGCAATTTCACTGGTTTAATGATGACTACAAAGATTTTGAAGACTTTTTGCAGAGCTTTTCGTCGCGCAAACGGAAAAACCTTAAAAAGGAAAGACGTCGAATCATCGAGCAAGGCGTTAGCTTACAGGTTTTGACGGGTGATGAAATCACGCCAGAACTGTGGGACGTTTTTTATGATTTTTACCAACTTACTTATGCGAAGCGCAGTGGCCATGGTGGCTACCTGCAACGAGAGTTCTTTGATTTACTGAGTGAATCCATGCCCGAACATGTGATGTTAGTGTTGGCTAAATCCAAGGATCAGTTTGTGGCGGGTGCGCTTTATTTCTATAGCTCAACGACCTTATACGGTCGTTACTGGGGTTGTACGCAGGAGTTCGAGATGCTGCATTTCGAAGCTTGTTACTATCAAGGTATCGAGTTTTGCATTGCCAGAGGACTAAAGAAATTTGATGCGGGGGCGCAAGGCGAGCACAAAATTCAACGGGGTTTTACGCCAACGCCCATTTGGTCGAACCACTGGATCAAAGACAAGCAATTTTCCGACGCCATTGGCGATTTTATTCTCCGTGAAACACAAAGCACGCTAGCGTATATAGAGAACGCTAAAGAATATTTACCCTTCAAAAAAGCGTCAGAGTAGGCTCTGCTAGTATTTTTCCAGAATAAGCTTGGTTTGTTCCCTCGCTTTATCCACGCTGAGTTTCCAAAAATCGCTTACTATTCTGATGATATTGTGTGATGACGACAAAATATCAACGAGCCCCCGTTGCCTCAAACCATTCAATTGGAAACATTTCAAAGCCTCTGCCTATCGCTAGGGAACGACAGGAAACAGCTGTATAAGTCACCGTGAAGTCATTCAAATATCGAAAATGCGAAAATATATCGCCAGTTTTGTAACCTTTTATAAACCTGCGCGTATATTAGTAATATGAATTTGAAATTTTACACATTTGTTAATGACTATGAGGATCAGGTTTTTTCCTTAGCACTTTATATGTTGCGAGATCGCGGCGAAGCGGAGGACGTGGCGCAGGAAAGCTACTTGAAGCTTTGGGAAAGTATCGAGGATATCGACAACGACAGGGCAAAGTTGTGGCTGCTTAAAGTTACCCGCAACGCCTGTATCGATCGTCTAAGGAAAAAGCGTTTGGCTGTGAGTGTCGATGAGCTGAGCGATGAACCGGTTGATCACTCAAAGGGCCCGGTTGGAATTATGGCTCACGAACAGCTCAGTAAATGGCTGAAAGATGCGATTGGATTATTACAAGAGCCCTATCGTTCCCTTATTGTTTTACGAGACATTCAACAAAAAAGCTACGGTGATGTTGCTGTTGATCTGTCATTGAGTCTGAGTCAGGTAAAGGTGTACCTGCACCGGGCAAGACAGCAACTTCGAGACATTCTTCGAGAGATTGAGCTATGAATGAAGAACAGGAATCATGGCAGCAAGTCGTCAACAGACTTGCAAAAGAGCGACATTCTAGCGCAGACGCGGTCTTCCTGAAAAGAAGTCTAGCCGACGTGGATGAGAGTGCCGACGACCTCATCAATGCGCTGCAATTTCAGAGTGGACTCGAAAACATCGGGCTGGTCCAGGCACCGAGTTCATTGCACAAAAAATTAGTATCAATACCTAACGGAAAAAAACGGCAGCCAGTGGTGAAATGGACCGCTTCTTTATCCGCGGCAGCCGCGGTATTTTTGATGATCTTCATTGGTATTTCACCAAACTCCAGCCAGCTCTCAGATGAAGAGATCAATAAAGCACGTCGCGATTTGGCTACAGCTCTAAAGTACTTACACTTTGCCAACAACCGTACCCGAAATCATGTCGAGAAGATTATCGATGAAAACGTCAACAATACCCTAATAAACGGTATTTTTGGAAAATCACAGGATAAAACCTAAAACCATTAAGGAACATAGACAATGAAAATTTTGATTAGCTTACTGATAGTATTTATGACTTTTTCGGTCACGGCCAAGGATCGGGAAGATTACAAATCATCACCGGGTTTTGTGGAATTTGGCAATCTGGAGGGTGTCTATGGAGAGCCAAAAGTAGAAATCAATCTTGGTGGGACAATATTGTCTCTTGTTGGGAAAATTTCCAAGCACGAAGATCCAGAGCTCGGTGATGTGATTAGGAACCTGGACCAAGTTCGAGTATTGGTTTATGAACTAGACGATAGTGCGACAGATGCGCTGAATCAGGTCGACACAATCACTGCAACGTTAAAGTCGAAGCAATGGCTTCCCATAGTGAGTGTGAATGAAGAACTGGAAAAAGTTCGAGTCTACATGCATCAAAATGGCGACATTGTCGACGGCATGGTTGTGATGGTTGTCGATGCAACGGCAAACAATAAGAAAAAAAGAAAGGAAGCCGTCTTTATTAACATCGTCGGTGAGATCAACCCGGAGCAATTAAGTCAGCTTACGGACTCATTGGATATCGACGTCAACATTTGAGAGCTATTGTTTAGACATCGGTTTTTATTGTAATCAACTCAGGCCTTGCTTGCCGATAGCGTTAATGGGTCTAAGTCTCCTATCTTAACTCCCACGGTTTACCGCTTTCGCCTCGATGGGATGTTCGGCTTCTAGAAAAAGCTAAGTTCTTGGGACGTGTTCGGAACTCGCTAAAACCAACAATTGTATATGGCCAACGGTGCCGTGTTCGTTTCCATATTTGGCAAAGGGCTAAGGGACATCGAGGAATAAGAGTCTATATCGGCCTGCGAGCTCTTGAACTGCACCCTTAAAAAGAAGTATGTTTGCGGTGTCTTTCACTAACCTAAGAGCAACCATGACAATAGTTCGAAAACAAAACCGGCAATTCTGTATTGAATCCCTAACTGCACCGGGTGAACCCTATGAAATTGTTCCCGGAGAGGTTTGGGGAAAGCCCTGTCGGGTTTTTAAAAACGCGCCGGAGACACTGAGGGACCTTTACAATGAGAACCGCAGCGATGAAACGTTTTTAGTCTACAACGAAGAACGTTACAGCTTTGAGGAAACTTATCATAAGGCTGCAAAAATTGGCGTGTTGTTGGCGGAGAATTACGGCATTAAGAAAGGCGACCGGGTCGCGATCTCGATGCGAAATTATCCGGAATGGGTAATGATCTTTACTGCCATTACGTCTATCGGCGCTGTGGCCGTTGCGATGAATGCATTGTGGTTATCCGATGAAATGGTATACGGCTTGAATGATAGTGGCGCCAAGGTACTCTTCGCCGATCAAGAGCGACTCGATCGACTCGAATCACTGTTCTCGCAAGTGGAATTGAACGTTGTGGCGGTTCGGCCCACGAAGCCGTTGTTTGGTAACTGCACAGATCTTGAAACCATGCTGTCGAATACGGTTGAAAAAGGAATGCCCGATCGTCAAATAGCGGGAAGTGATTCTGCAACACTCTTTTATACCTCGGGATCGACCGGTAATCCAAAAGGCGTATTATCCTGTCACACTAACATTTGCTCCGCACTTTTGTCCTGGGAGCTCGAAGCCAAAGCCAACAACGTAGAATTTGGCCTCACTCCGCCAAAGCTTGAGGTACAGGCAGCTGTTTTGTTGGGCATACCCTTGTTTCATGTCACTGGCTCGCACTCGGTATTTCTGATGTCATATCGCAGTCAGCGTAAAATTGTTTGTATGTATAAGTGGAATGTGGAAAAAGCTGCGGCGTTAATAGCGAAGGAAAATATTACTGCATTTACAGCGCCACCCGCTATGACCGGTGATTTAGTGGAGTATGCAAGAGAGTCGGCTTCCGATTTGAGTAGTCTTGTTACCGTAGGGGGAGGTGGCGCGGCAAGAGCTCCGGATCAGGTTGGAAAAATCGCCGTTACTTTCGGCCGGGCCCTGCCCTATACCGGTTGGGGTATGACGGAAAGCAATGCGATTGGAGCGGGAGTTACAGGCAGGGATTATGTTAATTATCCTACTAGTACCGGTCGGAAAGCCACTATTATGGATCTTCGAATATCGGATGAGGATGGCAATGTGCTACCGCAGGGCGAGCGTGGCGAGATACAGATGGCTGGTCCCTGTCTTTTTGGCGGGTACTGGAACTTACCGGAAGCTGATAATGAGTCTTTTGTTGATGGTTGGTATAAAACAGGCGACGTGGGCTATATGGACATTGATGGATATCTGTACATCGTCGATCGCATCAAAGATCTGGTGATTCGAGGCGGTGAAAATATCGGTTGTGCCGAGGTTGAAGGAGCTCTCGTGGCGCATAAAGAAATACTAGAGGCCAGTGTTTACGCCATCCCAAACGACCGTCTTGGCGAAGAGGTTGGCGCTACCATTTATTGCAGTGGTGAGGTTTCTGAGCAGCTAATCCGAGATTTTCTTAAGGAACGTATAGCCGCGTTCAAAGTCCCAAGTTATATCATTTTTAGCCCCAAACCCTTACTTAGAATTGCTTCGGGAAAAATCGATAAACGATTAATTAGACAGGATGCATGGCAACATTGGGGCTTGGGCTAAGCAATAGCAGTGTTAAGGAATACGAGGGTTAAACAATACTTGATTAGCGCCTATGCAGAAATATCGTCATCGCTAGAAGCGTGGCGACGTGGCAATCTTGGGAGTTAGATTAATTCATAATTATCAAACCGTTAGAACGATCAGATTGCCGAGTCCAAGCTTCGAACCGGACCGCTTGCAAAGACGAGCTTCCGGATGGTCGCGAGTTAAGCAATGTAAGGAAAATTCTACGATTTTTCCGGACCTAGCCGAACGGCTACACCGCTGTAACATGCCAATATGAACAGTCTGAAAAGCTTATGCGGCTATAGACAAATGAATGTGTTGCCTAACTAAGCCATAATAAGTCGAAAAATAAAAATAGAGTGGGGACCAAAATGAAAGTGACTACATCAGTGCCGGTAGCAGATTTGCAAGCGGTCGGTGCAGCCTCCGCAATAGTGGAGGCGGCCGGATTCGATGGGATAACGACGCAGGAAAATTCCCACGATCCTTTTTTGCCACTCGCTATTGCGGCGACCGCAACAAAAACCCTCGAGCTTAAAACCAGCATAGCGATTGCCTTTGCACGCAGCCCGATGGTGGTCGCGAATCTTGGCTGGGATTTACAAGCGGCTTCAGCAGGACGATTTACCCTGGGACTAGGCAGTCAGGTGAAAGCCCATAACATTCGACGGTTTAGTGTCCCCTGGTCTGCGCCGGCGCCGAGGCTTAAAGAGTATGTTAAAGCAGTCCGCGCCATCTGGCGCTGTTGGCAAGACGGAGAACGTTTGGATTTTGTGGGAGAGCACTACCAGTTTTCATTGATGACGCCAAACTTTACACCTGAGCCACTGAATGGCGGGATACCCTCCATTCATATTGCCGCTGTTGGTCCGGGGATGCTGAATGTGGCAGGCGAAGAATGTGACGGCGTGATGCTTCACCCTTTTTGTACTAAAAAGTACCTACAAGAAGCGACGATGCCGAGGCTCGAAAAAGCGCTGGCAAAATCTGGACGCAAGCGCGCGAACTTTGAGGTCTCGGGCGGTGGATTTGTTGCCACCGGTAAGGACGACGAAGCGGTAGCCAAAATGTTTGAATGGGTGCGCATGCGTATCGGGTTTTACGGTTCGACCCCGTCCTATTGGCCTGTTTTAGAAGCACACGGACTCCTTGAACTGGGCCATAAGCTTAATGCGATGTCAAAGCAGGGACAGTGGGAGGCGATGACTGCGGAAATTCCTGACGAGTTGGTGCATTTATTTGCCGCTGTTGGGCGCTATGATGAGATTGTGGGAAACATTGAAGAACGGTATGGGGGGCTGGCGGACGCCATATCGGTATCGGTAGATATTCCCCAAGAAGTGCTGTCAGATATTCAGCGAATCGATACGCCTTGCACTATTTGAGCCTCTTGAGTCGTTTCCATCTGATCAGAGTGGGCGGCCGACTATTGAAATTTGCTACTGGGGAAATGCCATGACACACGACGTTATCATCATCGGTGGAGGTCACAATGGCCTAACGACAGCCGCCTATCTCGCCAAGGCTGGATTGCAGGTGCTTGTTTTGGAGCGTCGTGACATTGTCGGTGGCGCGGCGGTTACCGAGGAATTTCATCCGGGATTTAAAAACTCAACGGCGTCTTATACCGTGAGTCTGTTAAACGCAAAAATTATTCAGGACCTGCAGTTGGGGGAGCACGGATTGAGGGTGGTTGAGCGGGCTATGTCCAATTTTTTCCCTCTTTCGGATGATAATTATCTGTCTTTTCCCGTTGATAGCCAGGACAAATACCGAGAGTTTGCCCGTTTTTCTAAACATGATGCGGACGCTATCGAATCCTACGAACGTGACCTTGAAGCAGTCGCCGATGAGTTGCGCGACCTCTTATTGACCCATCCTCCCAATCCCTCGGGCGGTATCAAAGACTTATTACAATTGGCGAAACTTGGTTGGAAGAGCAGAAAACGGGGTGAAGAATTTCAACGTTTGATTCTTGATATGGCCGGCAAAAGTTGTGCAACTTTTCTCGATATGTATTTTGAAAACGATGCTATTAAGGCCGCTTATGCCTTTGATGGCGTAGTGGGAGCCTTAAATAGCCCACACGATTTGGGAACATCTTATGTACTCCTACACCACTGTTTTGGGGCAGTAAATGGAAAAAAAGGAGCATGGGGACACGCGATCGGCGGTATGGGCGCGATCAGCGATGCACTTGCCAGTTCGGCTCGCCTCGCTGGCGCTGAGATTAGAACCGGCGTTTCAGTCGAGGAGGTCGTCATTGAAAATGGAAGGGCTTGTGGCGTGCGCCTGGAGGACGGTTCGGTTATCAGGGCACGTGCTATTGCTGCCAATGTGAGTCCGACCATGCTGTTCGGCACCATGGTGAAAGAGGAAGAAGTCCCGGTAGATTTCTATCGCCGAATAAAGAATTTTAAATGTGGTTCGGGTACCTTTCGAATGAACGTCGCCCTCTCGGAACTTCCCAAATTCAGTTGCTTGCCGACCGATGGGATGGGTCTTCATCATACCGGTGGTATTGTTATTTCACCGAGCATTGAATATATGGACAGAGCTTACCTCGATGCTCGGATGAACGGTTGGTCGCAAGCACCTATTGTAGAAATGTTGATTCCCAGCACCCTCGACGACAGTCTGGCGCCAGCCGGTCAGCATGTCGCCAGTTTGTTTTGTCAGCATTTTAATTACGATTTACCCGACAATAAGAACTGGGACGATGTTCGGGAGGAGGTCGCCGACCGTATTATTCAAACAGTGAACGCTTATGCACCGAATTTTTCTTCGTCGATCATTGCCCGGCAAATACACAGTCCCCTCGATTTGGAAAGAAAGTTCGGTTTGCCCCGGGGTGATATCTTCCACGGGCAGCTGTCTTTGGATCAACTATTTATGGCGCGGCCGGTATTGGGTCACAGTGATCACCGCATGCCGGTAAAAGGACTGTATTTGTGTGGCTCAGGTGCACATCCAGGGGGGGGTGTTACCGGTGTGCCAGGCCACAATGCTGCAGCGGTGCTTATTAAGGACCTGAAATAGCGGTGAATTGTCTCAGATGAAACTCTCCGCAAAGGGGTTGTCTTATTACCGGCAAAAAAGAGTTTATCATGCTGAAATTTTACAATCGATGCTGGCTGGATAATTGATCAGGAGTGTCATGATAAAATTATTTATCATGCTGGAAATATTTTTACCACATCATAGTGATGGACTTTCGGAGAAAGGCCTTTTATTCTTCGGTGTTCAGGCATAGAAGCGACTGATGAAACCCATATCAGGATCCATTGAGAGAATTAGACAATGTTGGGAAGCACAAATCATAAAGACAGTAGAATTAGCGTCCTGCTCGATGAGCTCGGAATCGAGTATGAAATCGATGATGATGGTGATTTCCATGCTGTTTTTCAACTGGATGAAAAAAGGTCACAGACTGTCTATATTAGCTCGGAAACGAAGAAAATTGCCGACCTGGAAATTCGTAAGATTTACTCCATCGGTTATATGAGTGACGGGCCCCTGGAGAAAAAGATCGCGAATCTTTTGCTGGGTATTAATAACAGTTCAAAGTTAGGTGCGTGGCAAGTGATGTCGACTGACAATTCATATTATGCTGCTTACAATGCCCAAATTGCGGCTGATACCGACGCCAAAACCTTGTCTACTGTGCTCAAAGCCGTTGTCGAGAGCGCGGATAGTATTGAGGATTATTTAACCGGGATGGACGTTTTTTAGCGTACAACTGAAAATAGGCTCCGAAGGAGCCTATTGCTTTGAAACGTCAGCTTAGTCGGTGTATGTATTGGTCCAGCAGTAGCCTCCGCGTTTTAATCCGACTGCTTTTCTACTCTGACTACTTTTCTAATCTGGCTACAACGACGCAAGCATGGTGTCGGCGTCACTGATAGTAAAAGGGTCCTCTGGACAATTGTCCATAAGCCCCGGTTCCACAAATTGGCTTTTGATTTCTCCGTCGACCACATGCATGGAATACCGCCATGAGCGATTGCCAAAGCCGAGATTTTCCTTTTTAACCAGCATTCCCATCAGACGGGTAAAATCGCCATTTCCATCGGGAAGCATTTTCACTTTTTCAATGCCTAACTGCTTTGACCATTGAAACATGCTAAAGGCATCGTTTACGCTGATGCAATAGACTTCATCAATTCCTTTGGACTTCAGTTCTTCGTATTTCTGTTCATAGCCCGGCAGGTGAGTGCTCGAACAAGTGGGGGTAAAGGCTCCAGGCAGGGCCACAATTATGATACTTTTACCCGCGAATAATTCCTTCGATGTCTTATCTTCCCATTTAAAGGGATTTTCATGTTCAATGTTTTCATCGCGGACTCGGGTTTTAAAAACTACGTCTGGGACTGTGCGATTCATAATGATTCCTCTGGCTGATTCAGTAAGTTTTGAAAATGTAGTTTAAGCCATACAACATTAATAGTTATAATTAATTAATTTTATTTAGTCGATTGTAAATAACAATAATAAAAAAGTAACGAAGACTGGCCTACTGCCCGTACCAGGTCAAAAGTGTGGGTGACGTCTTCCTAATCTAGAAATCAGGCTCTCTGATCGATGAGCAGCAGCCTAGCCTTTAGACCTATAGCGCCGGTAGGCGGAGTGATTAATACGACTCGAATTTTTACGGCTTCGTCCTCAGGCTTCGTCTGTGCTCGTGCACCTATTTTCAACATGCTTGTCGACGAAGGACGGATTTTTTTAGCGGCTTGTTCATCGCAGGCCCTATCGGCAGGGCTCGCTGCCCGCTACACCGGTAATTTCGACTGGCCGGCGAGCTGGATGATAGGCTTTGGCATGTTGGGACGTGCCGAACTGGCATTTGTGGTTATCGAAATCGCTTACGTACAACACAATATTATGAATACCGAAGGTTTTTACACTTTGATGATAAGGGCATTTCTATTGAATTGTTCTGTACCGCTAACAAACCGCTGGTGGAAGTCGCATTTTCATTTTACCGAAACGCCTCACAATTAACGGATAAGTTTCTCATACCTGCGTTGATCATAAGCGAGTTTATGCGGACATAACGAGATTGCGTCCCGCTTGTTTTGCTTTATAGAGAAGTTTATCGAGGCGGATCAGAAAATCATTAATTTCCTCATCCTTAGAAATTTCAGATACGCCAAAACTGACAGTGACTTGTACCTTCTTTTGGTCATATAGAAAAATAGCGCTTTCAATTATCGCTCGTAATTTGTCGGCGACATCTTCCGCGCTAGAAGCATTTGTTTCCGGAAGCAGAATAAGAAATTCTTCTCCACCCCAACGCCACACGATATCGTAAGTTCTTATGTTTTCTTTTATCAACGCCGAAAATCGCTTCAACACTTCATCGCCTGCGTCGTGGCCGTGCTTGTCGTTAATGCGTTTAAAGTGGTCGATATCGCAAAAAATAAAACTCAGTTGTGTGTTATTTCGTCGACTTCTACTCAGTTCGCTGTCAGACATTTCAAGGAAGTTTTTTCGATTATAGAAGCCAGTCAGATAGTCACATTTTGATTCTTTTTCCAATGAGATCTGTAGATCGAGGATTTCTCCTAAATGTTTATAAATAGTGTCGTGATCAGACTTCAGTTTTAATTGCGATTCCAGTGTGTCGCGAGTGCCGAAAAGCACCTCGTTCTTTTGGTTGTCGAGTCGTATAGGCTCTTCATTCATTAAACAGACAATACCAAATATTTCACCGGTGGGACGATGGATTGGCAGGCCAATAAACGAGAGCAGGCCGAAGGGTAATGACGGATTATTTTCCCACTGTTGTTCCAGGTTGGCGTTGGGGATATATAGCTCGGTATCGTGTTTGATAATAAACTCAAAATAACTGTTAGAGTCCACCATGGATTCTGAAGCGCCGATTTTATAGGGGCCATCTTCTGCGGAAGAATTATTTTCTAATACTTCAATAACATCATCGTGATACGAAAGAATGAGAGCGGTGCTTACCTCAAAATACACCGATAGGGGATCGAGAATGAATCCGAGATTTTCCAGGCCAGCACGTTTTCTTTTGTTCCTGGATTCAATGATTGAAGATTGCGTTATTAAACCATCGTACTTACTGCTGACGTTAGCAAGAAGCCATTCTTCCATACTCGATCGTTCGGTAAACACTTTGTACTTCCAGCCTAACTGCTTAGCAAATTTCCCCCACATATCGCTATAGGACTGAATCATCGAATGATCGGCCAGAATCGCTACGATGGCTCTATTGTATGTTTTTGCAATCGCCTTCGCATTGTTAGATACCGTGTCGAGGTCCCTGACCGAGTGAATTATGTCAACGGCATCCGAATAGTCGATGATGGTATAATTTAGCTTATTGCCATTATCCGGATTTGAAAAAAAATCTCGGTCCGCATCAATGAACTCAGAAAAGCGAAAAGTTCCTGTCACCTTATACGTTAGACAGTTTCCGTTGTCTGATAAGAGGGTTTTGATGGGCATTGTATTTACCTAACCTCGTTTATTCCTTTAAGACTAATATTCGAGAGTGTTCAATGATAAAAGACATTATTTAAATTGTTGGTATTATTGTCGAGGAAAAGCGATCCACTAGCCAAACATCTATTTTTAACCGTTAACGTTGTACAATGATTGTGGTGTGTCTACAGAATTAGTGGAGAAAAACTAAAATTCTTAATATGAACGGTTCGTGTCGCGATATTTTCGTTTTATCTATTTTTATATTAATATCAATGACTTAGATATCTAAAGGGGCGTTCTGTCCCAATGGTTGAGCCGAAGAGTACCATGAACACTTTTCCGATACTACTACTACTAAAGCGAAATCCGTCGGCGCGACAGCTTGTTTAAATATCACCCCAAAGATACTGGAGTAATGTAATGGCAGCGAGGGGAGCTGTCTCGGTGCGTAATACCCGTGGGCCCAAAGCAAGCGGGACAAAACCCGTGTCGAGCGCCGTATTAATCTCTGTTTCACTGAGACCGCCTTCGGGCCCGATTAACAGATCAACGTCATTGATAGCTGCCGCTGGATTCAAAGACTGGTCGGTGCGGTGGTGTAGAACAAATTTCATCGTTGCCTTTGAATCATTTAGCCATTCATCGAGCTTTTGTATTGGATGAATGACGGGCGGTATATTTCGCCCACTTTGCTCGCAGGCGCTAATGGTAATTTGTTTCCAGTGCTGTAATTTTTTGTCGGCTCGGTCTGCTTTAAGTTTTACTTCGGATCGAGAGGAGAACACAGGAGAGATCGCGCTAACGCCTAATTCGGTGGCTTTTTGCATGATGAAATCCATGCGGTCACCTTTAGATACAGCGATACCTAAATGAATATGTAATGGCGACTCTCGATTGATATCTTGAAACTTGTTAATAATGGCGATGGTATGTTTTTTCTCGATGACATCAATAACGGCGCTAAACTGCCCCCCTTTACCATTAAAAAGAGTCAGCTCGGCACCCGCTTGCAACCGTAAAACTTTGCTGAGATGCTGACTTGGCTTTTCTTCTAATTTTATTTTTAGATTTTCCGCCAGAGGCTGTTCGGTAAATATTCTTGGTATTCGCATAGACAAAAGTTTCAGGAGTTCACCTTGTGCAAGATTGCCGCATTTTTATTGGTACGGCCGCTCAGTGATGACTATTGTAGCTCAATCTATCAACGATCTGACAAACTCAAGTTTTCCCAGATTGTTTTATTGGGCTCGATCTGGTTCATTGTATAAAAATGGAAACCCGGAGCCCCTGCAGCCAATAAGTTTTCGCAGAGTTTAGTGACCACCTCAATACCGAAGTTGTGTATGCTTTCCTTGTCTTCATTAAAGCTTTCTAGCTTTTTGCAGATCCAGCGAGGAATGTCAGCGCCGCAATTTTTAGAAAAACGAGCCAAGTTTTGAAAATTGGTAATGGGCATAATGCCTGGGTAGATCGGTTTGTCGATACCCGCTTTTTGACATTGGTCGACAAAATACAAATAAGCGTCGGCGTTATAAAAATATTGGGTTATAGCGCTATCTGCTCCCGCCTCAAACTTTCTCTTCAAAAATTCGATGTCCTGAGAATAGTTGTCCGCGTCCGGATGTATCTCGGGATACGCAGCGACTTCCAGATGAAAATGATCGCCAGTTTCGCGGCGAATAAATTCCACTAGCTCATTGGCAAAAACCAAGCGTTGTGCACCCATTCCCGAAGGCATATCACCGCGTAAGGCTACGATGCGGTTAATACCGGCGTTCTTGTATTCCTTTATCAATGCCAGAATAGAATCTTCTTCATCGCTACCAAAGGACAAATGTGGTGCTGTGGAAATACCTTCCGCAGTCATCGCTAAGACAATATCTTTGGTGTTGTCTCGAGTCGATCCGCCAGCGCCGTAAGTTACCGAGAAAAAATCGGGTCCCAGTTTGTTTAGTTCAGCGCGAACATTTTTTAGTTTTTCACGACCTACATCGGTTTTTGGTGGGAAAAACTCAAAGCTAAATCGTTTCTTCTCAGTCATGGCAATGTCTTTGATTAAATGGATTGATAGCAATAGTAAATGAGATGTAAGTGTCGTTGCGACACTTCAACCCGCGATCTGATCGAAGGACCAGGTCGCGGTGATTTGCTGCGACAACGACTTATCGTGCCTTAATACTTGTAGGAGTCAACTTTAAACGGACCTTCAACAGCGACGTTGATATAGTCTGCTTGTGCCTGCGTCAATTGAGTGACGACCCCACCAAACCCCCGTACCATATCCGCGGCAACTTCTTCGTCCAGTTTCTTTGGCAATACTTCTAGGGTGATGGCATCGTTCTTTGCGCTTGAGTCAAGATCCGCAAATTTTAATGCGTATAGATGAATTTGCGCCAACACCTGATTGGAAAACGATCCGTCCATAATTCTAGAAGGATGCCCCGTGGCATTGCCAAGATTCACTAACCTACCTTCCGACAAGAGTATCAAGTAATCGTTACTATCTTTGTCGCGATAGACTTTATGCACCTGGGGTTTAACTTCATCCCACTCCCAATTTTCTCGCATAAAGGCTGTGTCTATCTCGTTGTCGAAATGACCAATGTTGCTGACGACTGCGCCGGTTTTTAACGACCTTAATATGGCTGAATCGCAAACATTAAAATTGCCCGTGGTGGTGACAACCAAATCGGTATTTCCCAGCAACAATTTATTGGTATCTTCAACCTTACCCGTGTTAATCCCGTCATTGTAAGGAGATACAACTTCAAATCCATCCATACACGCTTGCATGGCACAAATAGGGTCGATTTCTGATATTTTAACAATCATACCTTCTTGGCGAAGCGATTGAGCTGATCCTTTGCCCACATCCCCGTAACCAATAACGAGGGCTTTTTTACCTGACAATAAATGATCGGTACCGCGTTTTATAGCGTCATTAAGCGAATGGCGACATCCATACTTGTTATCATTTTTCGATTTGGTGACGGAATCATTGACGTTGATAGCGGGAACTTTTAGGGTTCCTTCATCCAGCATTTCCTGTAGGCGATGAACGCCTGTTGTAGTTTCCTCCGTGATTCCGTGGATGTTGTCTAACATGTCTGGGTATTTTTCGTGAAGCATCAATGTAAGGTCGCCACCATCATCCAGTACCATGTTGGCTGCCCAGGGTTGACCGTCTTTTAGGATGGTTTGCTCCAGGCACCAGTCGTATTCTTCTTCGGTCTCGCCTTTCCATGCATAAACCGATACACCGGTTGCGGCAATGGCTGCGGCTGCGTGATCCTGCGTAGAGAAAATGTTGCAGGACGACCAGCGCACTTCAGCGCCTAACGCAGACAGCGTTTCAATCAGCACGCCTGTTTGAATAGTCATATGAATACAACCAAGGATTTTTGCTCCGGCAAGCGGTTTGCTAGCGCTGTATTTTTCGCGCATCGCCATTAGCGCAGGCATTTCTGATTCCGCAATGTCTAGTTCTTTGCGGCCCCATTCGGCCAGGCTGATATCGGCAACTTTATAATCATGACTCATGATATTTTTCCTTTTATGGGCAAAACGGCTAAGGACACGTTATGCAACTATTTAGTTTAAAATTAGAGGTTTAAGGCTTTGGTCAATGCTTCAATACGATCAGTTTTTTCCCAGGTGAAGGCAGTAAATGTATCTGATTTTTCTACACCGTCTTCGTTCCAGCTATAAGTTGATTCAAAAGGTTCTCTACCGAAGTGTCCGTAGGCAGCCGTCAAACGATACATAGGGTGTTGTAAATCCAGCATCTTTGTAATGGCATAAGGTCTCAGGTCAAAAACTTCGCGGATGGCGGTGACTAACTTTTCGTCGGAGACTTTGCCAGTGCCAAAGGTATTAACAGAAATTGAGGTGGGCTCTGCCACACCAATAGCATAGGACACCTGAATTTCACAGCGGTCAGCGATACCGGCAGCTACGACATTTTTTGCCACATAACGACCAGCATAGGCGGCCGAACGATCTACTTTTGATGGATCTTTACCCGAGAAGGCACCGCCACCGTGGCGCGCCATGCCGCCGTAGGTGTCTACAATGATCTTACGTCCCGTCAATCCACAATCGCCTACCGGTCCGCCGATCACAAAATTTCCGGTCGGGTTGATGTGGAATAAAGTGTCGTCGTGTAGCCAGTTCTCCGGCAGAACGGGCAAAATCACCTGTTCTTTAATAGCAGCGCGTAATTCTTCCAATGAAATATCGGGGTCGTGTTGAGTCGAAAGAACCACGGCGTCAATGGCTACCGGTTTACCATTTTCATAACGCAAGCTGACTTGAGATTTGGCATCCGGTCGCAACCAGGGCAAAACCCCTTCTTTTCGTAATTTTGCCTGCCTCTCGACTAGGCGGTGTGAGTAATAAACCGCTGCGGGCATTAATGAATCGGTTTCGTTAGTGGCGTAACCGAACATTAATCCCTGGTCGCCGGCTCCTTGGTCTTCCGGTTTAGCTCTATCTACGCCCATATTGATATCGACAGATTGCTTGCCAATCGCATTGATAATCGCGCAGGTTGCGCCGTCAAAGCCGACCGCTGAACTGTCGTAACCAATGTCGAGAATCACTTTTCGAATGATATCTTCTAAATCGACATAACAAGAGGTAGTGAGCTCGCCGGCGACGATCGCCATGCCCGTCTTAACCATTGTCTCGACTGCTACGCGAGCCATTGGGTCTCGACAAATAATTGCGTCGAGTACAGCGTCGGAAATTTGGTCCGCCAATTTGTCCGGATGACCTTCAGAAACTGACTCTGAAGTAAAAACTGAATATTCTGACATTAGATGTTCCTCTCGCTGTCGGTATAATTTCTAAATTGTTAAAGTTTAATAAATTGTCGAATTTGAACGCGAAAACCATTTCGCTGCGCCAAAAATATACTTTCCGCTGTTTTAAAGCCCGCATCCGCTGCCCACTGGGTCAAATCGTCCGGATGAAAGCCCAGCCACACATCTCCGCACGACTCTCTCGCCCAAGCCTGATCGTGGCTGCAAAGGTCCGTTACGATCAATGAGCCCTTTGCCTTAAGGACTTTGCTGATATCAAGAAACATATCCGCTGGCGAGGGAATATGATGTAATACCATATTGATCACCACGCAGTCAGCGCTGAGTGATTGCAATTGTTCGTGTTTGGTATCACCGTTTATAAAGGTAATATTCTTTAAATTGTTTGTATTGGCGTACTGTTCAGCTGCCTCCAACATTTGTTCAGAATTATCGAGCGCATAAACCTGCGAAAAGCGGGGCGCGAGTTCAGACAGAAAGGCGCCTTCTCCAGGCCCAACTTCTAATGCGACGCCCGAGGTTTGACCGCGCGAAAGATACTTGTCGAGTAGCTCGCTAGCGTTGGGGCCATATAGCTCAAAGTCGGCTATCTGTTCTTGCTGTTGCCGAAATAATTTCGCGTTTTCGTTAAAAAATTCCTGTGATCTTGCAGCGCGTTCATCCTGCACCAACTTTACCCGTTGTTGAATATCAGTTGATAACGGTCTCTGATCAATCGCTCCATGTAAAGCAAGTTGCAGGGTATTCAGCGCAGCATCAGGGTTTTCATAATCCCGCTGATAGGATCTGCGGTAAAAAATGGAATTTCCCTCCCGGCGGGTGATGACGAGATCAGCGTTGGCGAGGATTTTTAAGTGATGACTCATGCCGGATTGTTTGCTGTCGAAAATGCTGCAAAGTTCTAAAACCCCAAAAGAGTCGCTGCTAAGCACTTGTAGAATATCGAGGCGCAGTTGATCCGCGCAGGCTTTACAGAGCTTTAACAAGGCTCCCGAATCGGCCGGCTGTTCAGCGATTGGAACGATTTTGGTGTTGGCTTGAAGAGTCATTGCCGCAGAGTTTAGCAGCAACTTACATCTATATCAAAATATATTGATATAGAGTCATAAAGCAACGAGATTCTTGTACTTATTAAGTCCCGGTTTACGATATTGATTATCCCATCCTTTGCTCTCGGGCCCAGACCGAAAAGAAAAAGTTGTTCAATTGGTCCTGCGTGAGTCGAAGATTGGCAAATTTTACTGTTGATACGTACCAATTGTGCAATTTCAGCGCGTTTACAGCGGTTTTTTTCTCTCCAGCAATTGCCGAAGCGGCGCAGGTAGGGGAAAATGGGCGCCTTTTTCATTAGACCTCTCCAGGAGTTTCCAAATGCCCTCTCGTAGCGAATTAGCCAACGCCATCCGCGTCCTCAGCATGGACGCTGTGCAACAGGCCAATTCCGGCCACCCCGGTGCACCAATGGGTATGGCCGACATTGCCGAAGTTCTATGGAATGATTTTTTGCAGCATAACCCCGCGAACCCAAACTGGCCCGATAGAGACCGTTTTGTCTTGTCGAACGGCCATGGGTCTATGTTGATTTATTCGTTATTGCACCTGAGTGGTTACGAATTGCCGATGGAGGAGTTAAAGAATTTCCGTCAAATGCATTCGAAAACGCCCGGCCATCCGGAATATGGCTACGCGCCAGGAGTTGAAACAACCACTGGTCCGCTCGGACAGGGGATTACCAACGCTGTTGGTATGGCGACCGCTGAAAAAATACTCGCTGCCCAGTTCAATAAAGAGGGCCATGACATTGTTAACCACTTTACTTATACCTTTCTTGGTGACGGCTGCATGATGGAAGGTATTTCCCACGAGGCCTGTTCATTGGCCGGGACATTGGGGCTCGGTAAGTTAATTTGTTTTTATGACGATAACGGCATATCAATTGATGGTGAAGTTGAAGGATGGTTTACCGATGATACGCCAAAACGTTTCGAGTCTTATGGCTGGCAGGTGATTGCCAATGTGGACGGTCATGATGCCAATGCTATTACTGAAGCTATTCATGCAGGACGGGCTGAAACTAACAAGCCGACCATGATCTGTTGTAAAACAATCATTGGCAAAGGCTCGCCAAACAAGCAGGGTAAAGAAGATTGTCACGGCGCAGCTTTAGGCGTGGACGAAGTGGCTTTGGTCCGTGAAACTTTGGGTTGGTCTCATGCCCCATTCTTTGTGCCCAGCGACGTTTATGCCGGTTGGAGCGCAAAAGATAAAGGCGCTGTGCAGGAAAAAGACTGGAATGCTCGATTTGATAGTTACGCGGAATCCTATCCTGAACTGGCGGTGGAATTAGCCCGTCGTTTGAGTGGCGAACTGCCCGATGATTTTGCAGTACAAGCTGCTGAAACTATCCGACAACGCCAGCAAGATGGCGCCACGATTGCCTCGCGTAAAGCTTCACAAAATGACCTTAATGCCTTTGGTCCGTTGCTGCCAGAATTACTCGGCGGCTCCGCCGACCTGGCTGGGTCGAATTTAACCCTATGGTCTGGTTCCAAGCCTGTTACCGGCGACGATGCAAGTGGTAACTATCTCCACTACGGTGTTCGTGAATTTGGAATGTCGGCCATGATGAATGGTATTGCTTTACATGGCGGCTTTGTACCCTACGGTGCAACGTTTCTTATGTTTACCGAGTATGCGCGTAACGCCGTGCGTATGGCGGCATTAATGCGTCAAAGGGTTATTTTTGTCTATACCCATGACTCTATCGGACTTGGCGAGGATGGCCCAACTCATCAGCCGGTAGAGCAACTGACCTCCTTGCGTGCAACGCCGAATCTCGATACTTGGCGCCCCTGTGATACCGTTGAATCCGCAGTAAGCTGGAAAGCGGCCCTTGAATGTGATGATGGTCCTACAGCGCTCGTTTTCTCACGCCAGAATTTGCAACATCAGGAACGCGATGCAGAGCAGGTAGCCAATATTGCGCGCGGGGCTTATGTATTGAGTGACTGTGAGGGTGAACTCGACGCAATAATTATTGCGACTGGATCCGAAGTCCAATTGGCCATGGATGCTAAAGTACGACTCACAGAACAGGGAAAAAATATTCGAGTAGTATCAATGCCATCGACAAATGTCTTTGACGACCAGGATGCCAGCTACAAGGAATCGGTACTACCTAGCCACATATTGGCGCGAGTTGCCGTCGAGGCTGGCCACCGAGATTTCTGGTACAAATATGTCGGATTGGATGGTCGAATCGTCGGTATGGAAACCTTCGGAGAATCGGCGCCCATTGGCGATTTGATGGAACACTTTGGCTTTACAGTCGAAAACGTGGTTGATGCCGTGGAAGATTCTCTGGGGTAGCAATTCGCATGTTGCGTTTGGCGATAAATGGATACGGTCGAATTGGACGCTGCGTGCTGCGTGCATTATACGAGTCGGAGTTCTCTCAGCAAATGCAGGTCGTTGCGATCAACGAACCTGCGAGCCTGGCGACCGTTGTTCATCTAAGCAAATACGACAGTACTCATGGCCGGTTTCCCGGCCAGATCCGAGCGATTTCGGGCGGCATGCAGGTTAATCAAGATGACATTGCGGTCAGCCACCGTTCCCGGATAGACGAATTGGAGTGGGCGAGCCACAACGTTGATATCGTACTCGAATGTAGCGGCCAGTTTTTAACAAGCTCTCAATTGCAAGAACACATCAACCGGGGAGCGAACCGCGTATTGCTGTCATCACCTGGTGAACACGTTTTAAAGACGATTGTCATGGGGTTGAATCAACAGAGTTTGGCAGCATCTGATCACATTGTTTCGGCAGCTTCCTGTACCAGTAACTGTGTTATCCCGGTTATTGATATCTTGCATCGCAACTTCCTTGTGAGAGAAGGCATGATCACCACGATCCATTCCGCGATGAACGATCAACCGGTCATCGATGCTTATCATCACACCGACCTTAGGAAAACGCGTGCCGCGGGGCAATCGATCATTCCCGTTGATACGGGATTGGCAGCAGGCATTGGTCGGGTTTTACCCGAACTGGATGGCAGGTTTACCGCGCGAGCGTTGCGGGTGCCAACGCAGAACGTATCTGTGATAGAACTATCGGTTAATGTATCGGCACGATCTATAGGATCAAAAGATTTCAGCGCGGACCGTGTTAACGAGGTATTGCGTCAGGCCACAGAAAACGAATTTTCAGGTATTCTCGGTTATAGCGACGAGCCATTAGCGTCCTGCGACTTTAATCATGACCCGCGATCTGGCATCGTCGACGCGGCACAAACCCGCGTGTCTGGACAATTGATTAGCGTCTTGATTTGGTTCGATAACGAATGGGGATACGCTAATCGGATGCTAGACGTTGCGTCAAATTGGGTATAATACTCAGCTGCTCAAAACGAATTAGAGGAAATAAAATAAAATGTCGCTATCGGTAATTAAAATGACTGATTTGGATCTGGCGAGTAAAACCGTATTGATTCGCGAAGATCTCAATGTGCCTGTGAAAGACGGTAAAGTATCCAGTGACGCGCGGATAAGAGCCGCATTACCCTCTATTCAGTTGGCTTTGGATGCGGGAGCAAAAGTCATCGTGATGTCTCATTTGGGCCGACCAATTGAAGGAGAGTTCGACGAAGAATTCTCGCTGCAACCGGTAGCTAATCATCTTGCCGGGTTACTCGATCGGAACGTTCCGTTAATCAAGGACTGGAGCGATGGCTTAACCTTGAATGCCGGTGAGGTCGTGCTGCTAGAAAATGTTCGATTCAATCGCGGAGAGAAAAAAAATACCGAGTCTCTGTCCAGAGCATATGCTGGACTTTGCGATATTTTCGTCATGGATGCATTTGGCACGGCCCATCGCGCGCAAGCCTCTACCCACGGGGTATCTCAATACGCACCGATTGCCTGTGCTGGCCCTCTTTTAGCTGGCGAGTTAGATGCCTTGGCAAAAGTTTTAGCTAATCCGGCCAGACCGATGGTCGCCATTGTGGGTGGATCCAAAGTATCGACAAAACTGACGGTATTGGAAACCTTGTCGGACGTGGTTGATCAACTGATTGTCGGAGGCGGGATTGCCAATACCTTCCTGGCGGCGAGTGGCAAACCCGTGGGCAAGTCGCTTTGTGAACACGGCTTGATTGATAATGCTAAAGCGCTAATCAAAAAAACAGAGATCCCGATACCCGTAGACGTAGTCACCGGAACGGAATTTTCCGCAGCAGCGCCGGCCAGTATCAAGTCGGCGGATGATGTTGGCAGCGAAGACATGATCTTTGACATTGGTCCTGAAACTATCGACCAGATATCACAGATTTTAAAAAATGCGAGAACGATTTTGTGGAACGGTCCCGTCGGTGTATTCGAGTTTGACCAGTTTGGTGGGGGGACTGAAGCTTTAAGTCATGCCATCGCCAATAGTGGTGCTTTTTCTGTCGCTGGCGGCGGCGACACACTCGCAGCGATAGACAAATACGGAATTTCCGATAAAATTTCTTACATATCTACAGGCGGTGGGGCTTTTTTAGAGTATGTAGAAGGAAAAATCTTACCGGCTGTTGCTATACTTGAAGAGAGAGCAAAGAACAAAAGCTCAAATTGATCGTTTCAGCTTCCGTTGATAATCTGAGCCTCAGATAGCATTTTGCGCGGGGTTGAAGATCAACGGCCTGAAACCACAGGACCCCAATAAGGTCCTTAATTAGTCGGCGCGTATAGCTGTAACGGTCTAGCGAATCGTCTAATTGAAACGGGCTTGAGAGCTCGCTGCTCGTTAAGCAAAAAATCTAGAATAAACATAAACATTCTTCACCCAATATCCATTTTGAATACCTAAGGAAGAAACCATGGCACTTATTTCAATGCGACAAATGCTGGATCATGCAGCTGAATATAGCTACGGTGTACCTGCATTTAATGTCAACAATCTCGAACAAACCCGAGCCATTATGGAAGCTGCGCGGCAGACCAATAGTCCAGTGATCATGCAGGCGTCGGCCGGCGCCCGAAAATACGCGGGTGCACCTTTCCTGCGTCATTTGATTTTGGCCGCTATTGAGGAGTTTCCGGAAATACCTGTGGTAATGCATCAGGACCACGGCACGAGCCCAGCAATTTGCCAGCGATCGATCCAATTGGGTTTTTCGTCGGTGATGATGGACGGTTCGCTGGAAGAGGATGGAAAAACACCTTCCAGCTACGAATACAATGTTGACGTCACTCGTCAAGCAGTCGCGATGGCTCACGCTGGGGGTGTATCTGTGGAAGGCGAGCTAGGGTGTCTCGGATCTCTCGAAACGGGTCAAGCGGGTGAAGAAGATGGTGTGGGTGCTGAAGGAGTCTTATCACATGAGCAAATGCTCACTGACCCAGAAGAAGCTGCCGATTTTGTGCAAAAAACCCAGGTAGATGCGCTGGCTATTGCCTGTGGCACGAGCCACGGCGCCTACAAGTTTACCCGTCCACCCACCGACGATATATTGGCCATCGATCGGATAAAAGACATTCACAATCGTATTCCCGGAACACATCTGGTGATGCACGGGTCTTCCTCTGTCCCTCAGGAGTGGCTATCAATTATTAATGAGTTCGGTGGAGAAATACCCGAAACCTATGGTGTACCCGTTGAACAAATCGTAGAAGGGATTAAACATGGCGTTCGAAAAGTAAATATTGATACCGATCTACGTTTGGTTTCTACCGGGGCAGTGAGGAAATTTTTGGCTGAAAACAAATCAGAATTTGATCCACGTAAGTATTTGCAAAAAACGATTCTTGAGATGAAAAACTTATGTGTTATGCGCTATGAAGCCTTTGGTGCAGCGGGAAATGCTGCAAAAATTCAACCGCTTAACTTAGAAACTATGTCTAATCGTTACGAGTCCGGTGAGTTAGAACCCAAAATAAATTAATCTAGCAGGAATGATCAGTAATGGATTTGGATAGTGTTAAGCGCGGTATAAAACCGCTCGATTTGTTGACACCTCCTCATGTTACGACACAAGAGTTAGAATATTTTCAACATTATGAAATTAACTTCGAAGAAAAATTAGACGACGTTGAGCACTATTTCGGATCGATAAAAAGTGATCAGTTCGAGATATCCACTCACTTTTTTTCGAACAAGCAAGCCGACAAAACCTGTTTTATTCTGCACGGTTATTATGACCATTCCGGGCTTTTCGGGCGTCTATTGGAATATTGCCTCAAACGAAATTTCTCCGTGGTTATATTTGACTTACCTGGCCACGGATTGTCTACCGGTGCAGCTGCGACTATTGAAGATTTCTCGATTTATCAAAAAGTCTTAAGCGATATTGTGGATTTTTTCTCCGATAAGACTCCGTTACCCTGGAATGCTATTGCACAGAGTACCGGAGGGGCAATATTGTCGGAGTTTATGCTTTCTAACACTGTAACAAAATTTCGTCAATCCGTGATGCTGGCGCCACTAATTTATCCAGTAAAATGGCGAGCGTCGAAATTGAGTCATAACTTACTAAAAAAGTTTATCAAGAAAATCCCACGTAATTTTTCTGATAATTCCGGTGACGAGAACTTCCTGAGATTTCTTGAACATGACGACCCCCTGCAAGCGAGAGATTTACCGCTGCAATGGGTTGGAGCCTTAGCCCGTTGGATTGACCTATTTATAGCACTCCCTAGCAATGACTCTGATGGAGGTGTCTTGAATAAAGTTGATAAAGATGAAGCAAACCGCGCGCCGCTTATTATTCAAGGACAGTGCGATGGCACCGTCGACTGGAAAAAGAACTTGCCGATATATCAACAAAAATTCCCAAATCTGGAAACGTGTTTAATACCGAGCGGCAAACATCAATTGGCAAACGAAATGCCGATAATACTCAGTGAAATATATGCCGCCATGGACAAGTACTTTGAAATCAGATCACAGTCTAATTCCGAAAAGAGTAATTTCGTGGTTTAGTGGGGGCGGCTGTCTTTCTAGTTGTGGTATTGATGGCGCATACAAAATTCTCGCTAATATCTGCATACAACGGCCATAGGATGAAAGAATGTCTAAACTGCAGTATGATTTTTTACATCGATAAAACTGGAGAATATTTTTGTCTGAAATAAAGCGTAATAACGAAGATTCCGGTAAGTCCAGCTTTAGAAAAACGAAAGTGATTGCAACGGTGGGACCTGCCTGCGACAACGATAGCATTTTGGAAGAAATGATTAAGGCTGGGGTGAATGTCACTCGCTTGAATTTTTCTCATGGCAGTCACGAAGAACACCTCGTTCGAATTGAGCGCGTACGCCGTTGTTCAGCGGCGGTTGATGTCAATGTGGCAATCCTTGTTGATACAAAAGGCATTGAGATTCGCACTGGCCTACTCGAAGGCGCTAATGTAGAACTTATCGCGAAAGAAGAATTTAATCTGTATACCGATGATCGTATCGGTACTGCGGAAGGTGTTAGCGTCTCTTACAAGAATCTTCCCGCTGAAATAAACGAAGGTGATCCGATTCTACTGGATGACGGTGCGATTCGTTTGCAGGTAAAAAGCTGTTTTCCGGATTACTTGTGTTGTGCGGTCGTTAACGGCGGTATGTTGGGAAACCGCAAAGGCGTAAATCTACCCGCCACGAAATTACAGTTGAGTGGATTAAGCGAACAGGATGAAAAAGATCTCGCTTTTGCCGCCCTGCATAATGTCGACTATATCGCTGCATCCTTTGTGCAAAGTGCGGAGGATATAGCCGATATACGTAAAGTGTTGGCTGATAATGATAATCCTCATATTCCTATCATTGCCAAAATAGAAAATCACACCGGCGTGGAGAACCTAGAGGAAATTATCAGCGCCGCTGATGGAATTATGGTCGCGCGTGGAGATCTCGGCGTTGAAGTTCCATTGGAGGAAGTCCCGAATATACAAAAGAAAATTATCGCCTCTACTGTCCTGAAAGGAAAACCTGTGATCACGGCGACACAAATGCTGGACAGCATGGAACGAAGCCCGATGCCGACCCGGGCAGAAGTCAGTGATGTTGCTAACGCCATTTTTGATGGAACGTCGGCGGTTATGCTGTCGGGGGAAACTGCGATTGGTAAATATCCGGTCGAAACAGTCGCCACCATGTCATCGGTAGCGCTCAGTGCCGAAGCAAAGTTGAAAGAATACGGCTATCTCCAGCGTACTATTGCCAACGAGTATCACGTGGTGACTGAAGCGGTTAGTCAGGCTGCAAAAACCATGACTGACCATATGAATGCTGCCGCTGTTATCTGTTTGACAGAATCTGGTTTCACGTCGCGTATGATATCCAAATATCGCCCTGAATGTCCGATATTGGCAGTCACGATGAGCCCGCAAGTGGTACGTCGCCTATCGCTTAACTGGGGTGTGTTGGCGTTACACTATCAGGGTGAAGTAAACGACGATGCAAAAATTGAATATGCAATACGAAAAGCAAAATCCCTGGGATACGTACAGGAAGGCGACGTTGTGGTTGTGACCGCCGGTAGAATTCAACAGATAGGCGGCACCGATCTCATTCGCGTCGTACCCGTAACGGATTAGTTTTATGAGGAATAGACCTAGAGATTAACTAGCATTTACAGACTATAGTGCAGTCACGTACTATAGTTAGTGAAGTAATCGGCTGTGTTAATGAGCCAAAATTAAATAATAAAATTAGCAGGACTCTTATATTATGAATAAAGTCGTACTTATTATCTTAGCAATATTCCTTCCACCAGTAGCGGTTTTTCTAAAAAATGGCGTTGGTAAAGACCTGATTATTAACATTGTCCTCTGTTTACTTTTCTTTTTACCGGGAGTTGTGCACGCACTTTGGCTTGTCACTAAGTAGGCTGACTATTGCTTACGACGGTTCAGCTTATCGACCAAAGGGGTCACAGGTTTCGATTCATTGAGATCTGGCCCGCTAACATCAGAATGACATCTTCGCTGTGTTCAGTTGCAATCGTTTAAGTTCCAGTCGGCATCAGCAGGTTTTGCTATTTCGGACTACCCAATTTGAAATCTCCAGGGTCTTGAGCCGATCGGAGAACTCAATGACGGGGTGGGGTCCTTCACCACTCCGCCTGAGAAAACCATCTCCGAGAGTCAACAACCGTCGTGCTTGGGTTTACTCGTAACGCAAAGAACGTATCGGGTTGGCCCTCGCAATCTTTATTGAATGAAAGGATATTATCAGCCACGAAAATAGTGTAGCCATCAAGCCCGCGGAAATAATAATTCCGAGTGGTAGAGTCAGACGATCGGCGAAAAAATTGAGATAGGTATTAGAAGCAAAATACGCAGCCGGTAAAGAAACGACCAAGGACCACAATACCGGTTTGGAAAATTGCCAGATTAACAAAGTGACTATTTGTCCAAGATTTGCGCCCATAACTTTTCGAATCCCAATTTCCTTTGTTCGTCGTTCTACCATAAAAGCTGCCATGCCAAAAAGCCCGACCATCGACAGTGATATCGCCAGAAAGGCAAACCCGCCTAAGGTTTTAGTCATTGCATTAAAGATCTTAAACACATCCATAAAGGTTTCATCCAAAAATTCAACTTGTATTGGATAATTTGGGACGACGTCTGTCCAGGCGTCTTTAATTTCTATCATGGTCCGCTGAATGTCTGCACCTTGCACACGCACAGAGGCGGTGGAGTACCACGCGGGTCGCATGAAAAAAACCATAGGTTTAATAACATTATGGAACCCTTTGAAGTTTTGGTCAGCCACTACACCAACAATAGAATAAGCTCGTGACGGTCGGTTATCTGAAGAGTCATAAAAAGTCGGATTTTCTGATTCCAAGGTAAACCCCAGCTTTTCCATGAACAATTTGTTCACTACGACATTAACGGTATAAACGTCTTCCTTAAGAGTGTCGCTATCATACTCATCCGACAGTTCTCGACCAGTCAAGAGTGGGATATCGTATAGCCTCAGAAAGTTTGAATTCACACTGACCTGATTAACAGAGACCGTATTTGTGTCATCTCCCTGTATGGGACTCGCTTCGAAGCTGGAATTACTTTGTTGAAAAGGAACCTGACTTGAAAAAGCAACATGTGAAACACCGCCAATTGCGCTAAGTTCATTCTCGAGAGTCTTTAGCTGTTTCTTAATATCGGGAATATTGAGTCTTTTCAGCGTCACTATTTGAGAGCGGGCATAGATATCGCCACTGCGTTCTAACTTTAAATTCTGAAAGTACACGACCAGTACAATAGCTAGTATGAAAATTGAAATAGAAAACTGGACACCTAACATCAAAGAACGAAAGAGGTTGCCTTTCGCACCCTTAGTCGACGAATTTCGGAGCGCATCGATAGGGTTAGTCTGCGTAATTAAGTATGCCGGGTAAGCCCCGGCCATCAAGCCAACCAGCAGTGTGGTTAAAAGTAGCCAGGGTAGGGTGGATAGGTAGTTAATCGTCAGTCCTTTGTCCATGGTGGTGTTGAAAATGGGAATCGCAATCTCCAGCAATGCCAGTGCGATTAACATCGATATTAGCGCAATCAGAATACTCTCAGTCAAAAACTGCGCGAGTAATTGCGCCCTGCCAGCGCCCATAGTTTTTCGTAATCCAACTTCGCGCGTTCGACCTAAAGACTGCGCAGTCGCTAAATTGGTGTAGTTAACAATGGCGACTATTAATACAAAAAAAGCGAGTAGTTGTACGGTTTCAATGACTGGCATTCCGACCGCAGACCAAAGAAACGTATTGGCCTCAGAGAGCTTGCTAACTTTAAAGGAACTAATAAAGTCATTTTCTTCGATCGGATAATGAGTATCATACAGAGCGTCCATTTGTACTTGTAGGGAAGATTGACTCAACTTAGGTTTGGCTAACACATAGGTATAGTCACCCATAGAAAGATTATTCCAGTTCCCTTCTTCTTCATTTCTCTCATCAGTGTTGAGAACCGATAAGTGTGCAACCATTGAAAATACTTCGTCAGAGTCGAGCGATGAATTGAAATGAGTGTTTTTTGGAAGGTTGGCGACTACCGCTGTTACAGTGAGAGTTTTGTCGTGGTCGAGAACAACAAATTTCCCCAATGCGGGCCCTTCGCCGAATAATTTCAAGGCCATATCCTGGGTGACTAACAACCCCGTGGGATCATTGATTGCAGTATCATCTCCCTCTATATAGGTGAAATCGAAGATGTTAAGAAAAGATGAGTCGGCGAATCGAATGTTTTCATAGTAGTCATCGTCCTCGATAGAAATGAGAAACTCTCGGCTAATCGTCCTCGCTACGGCCTCAATGTCCGGCATTTCTGTTTTTACTATAGGAGCTAAAGCGGAATGAGCGGCATCGCTGGCCAATACTCCAACGTCCGCCCCGGGTTTAAACACAGATCCTATCGTAAAGATGCGCTCTGAATTTTTGTAAAACAGATCGTGAGATGTTTCGTAATCGGCTAAAAGCGACCCAAAGAAAAATACCGACAACCCTAATACTAAGCCCAGGATATTAATCGAAGAGTAGACCTTGTTCTTTAGGATGTGGCGCCAGGCTATCGAGATGTAGTTGTTTAACATTAAATAGAACTCCTAACAATTTTTAAGAGGCTTGACGAGTTGCCCGAAAATTTTCTGTTACCACGTGGCCATCGAAAAGGTTGATCGTGCGTTTCGCATAATCAGCATGAGCCTTACTATGAGTAACCATGACTATCGTGGTGCCTTCATCGTTAAGTCCTTGTAACATTTCCATCACTTCCTGACCGTGTGCGCTATCAAGGTTTCCTGTTGGCTCGTCGGCCAATATCATAGCTTGATCACCGACCACCGCTCGCGCAACAGCTACTCGTTGTTGCTGGCCGCCAGACAGTTGGCCCGGCATGTGTTTGGCGCGATGTGCGATACCAACCTTGTCCATGACGCTGGCAACGCGGTCGCGGCGTTCGGCTGTGGGAATGTTGTGATACAACAAGGCGAGTTCAATGTTTTCTGCGACGGTCAGCTCGTCGATTAGATTGAAAGACTGGAAAATAAACCCCACGTTTCTCTTGCGAATATCAGCAAGCTTCGACTCTGAGTGATTTGAAATTATTTCGTTCATAAAGTGATAATCTCCGGAACTGGGAGTATCTAACATACCAATAATATTGAGTAAGGTAGATTTTCCACAACCAGACGGACCCATTATCGCGGCGAACTCACCTTGTGCAATTTCGATATTGACACTATCGAGCGCTGCGGTTTCAACGTCTTCGGTGCGGTACACTTTTGACAGGTTATGAAGTTTTAACATGATCTAGTCCTCTAAAAAATTATGAAAGCTAATGTTAGTCGCTGCTATTCAGATTGAGTCGGTCCATTTCCTTAAAACTCGAATACGGGCTGGTAATAACTTGTTCGCCCTCTTCGAGGCCTTGCAATACTTCAATATACCGGGAATTTCTTCGACCCAGGCTTACGGAGCGCTTAACCGCCTGACGGTTATCTTTAGTGACAACAAAAATCCAGTTTCCCCCGGTGTCCTGAAAAAAGGCGCCATTGGGGACGATCAGCGCGGAACTAGAGTCGCCCAAGGTTAAGGTGCTTTGAATTGTTTGTCCGCGGCGGATATCTTTAGGGGCAGCTGAACTAAAGGTCAGGTCCACATCAAAGGATCCATTTTTGACGTTTGGAAAAATCTTGGTGACTGTTAGGGAGTAGCTGGCCTTATTTTTGTCAAAATGAGCTGATTGTCCAATATCTACGCGGCCTAAATAGTACTCGTCAATGCTCGCTCTGAGTTTAAAATTTTGCGGATCATCAATTTGGCCGAGCCGACCTCCACGCGTAATACTTTGACCGACCTCCACATCGAACCCCGATAGTTTTCCTGAAACCGGGGCTCGCAAATTTAGTGCGTCCAGGGTTTTTCTAGCGATTTCAACATTCTTGTTAAGTTGCGCACCGCTGGCCCGTAAAAATGCTAATTGTGTTTCCTGCATGCTTGCATCACTGGCCTGACTTTCCAGGCTTAAGGCGCGACGGTCGGTGAAATAATCTAGTTCGTCTTTTGCGTCATCTAGCTGGCTCTGGATTACAACACCGGAATTTGACAGTTCTTCTTGTCTCTTTACCTGACGGCCCAATCGCTTTATCTGGTAGCTCATATCAAGCACGTCGCTTTTATGTTGTAGTCTGTTTCTCTCAAGCTGAAGCTCAATGGTTCGCATATTATTGAGTTGCTCTGCGACCATTGCTTCGTTGCGAGTAACATCTAACTGCAAGGACGTATTTGACAATACCGCAATGAGATCTCCAGCTTCTACGATTGATCCGTCTTCAATCAGGCGCGCCTCGACTCGACCACCTTCAACGGCGTCAAGATAAACGGTTTTTAGTGGAGTGACGCGACCCCGGATCGGAATAAAGTCTTCGAAGGTGCCTTTGACTACCTTGGCAATCGCCAATTTTTCCTGATTGATAGTTAAGGTTCTGCCGCCACCAAGGTCCAAAAGATAAAAGGCGACCAGTCCAGCAGCTAATAATAGCGACAAGGCGATCGCTATTTTCTTTGTAGGATTGGCTTTTCTTTCTACCTTCCTGTCCATGGCCGCGCCGCTCGTTGCTTTTAGCTGCGGTACGGATCGATCACTGTCGATGGGTGTTGGTTTAGCATTGGGTTGATCGTTTCTCATAGAATTTAGTTCGCTTAGTCACTCAATAATTGCTGGATCCATTATTGAAAAATTCAATTATTGATCTCAAACCGGGTCCTGATTAAAGATCGCGCCGTTTTACAAACTGTCTTTGCCTTACGTAGGAAGCAGCGATCTGCTTCGTTTGTTTCTATTTCTATTCTTGTATTAGCAAAGCCCGGGCCAAGAATTTAAGTATTTGAAAGTAAAGGATATTTTGCAATAGGGAATTATTTTGAGAATTATTACTGTACGAAAATGAACAGTTAATGTACGGTACCGAACAGTCGGCTAAAGACGTTTAGAAGACATTTCACGGCGCTTCCTGACGAAACAAAGAGTATTGAGATGGCAGATGGCATAAAGAAGGACGGGAAGATTTTAGTCGTTGATGACGACGAAGATATTCTTATGGCAGTCAAACTACTCTTAAAACGTCATTACAACGAGGTCGTAACGACGAGTCAGCCATCGCAAATATCGTCGTTGATGGGTAGCCAGCATTTCGATGCAATACTTTTGGACATGAATTTTAGTCCGGGCGAATCGAGTGGCCAACAAGGCTTTCAATGGTTAGCTAAAATATTAGAAATTGACCCGCAGGCCGTGGTTGTTTTAATAACGGCTCACGGTGGTGTCGATGTTGCCGTTGAAGCGATGAAGCTAGGGGCGACCGATTTTATTTCCAAGCCCTGGCAGAACGAAAAATTGGTCGCGACTCTTTCTTCGGCATTTAGCTTGAGCCAGTCTCGATCTCGAGCCGCGTCGCTTAAAATCACCAACGCGGCTTTAACGGAAGCAACGTCGGCATCGCGGCAACCGATGTTGGGGAACTCCCCGGCTATGCAGACGGTGCTGTCATTAATTCAGCGATGTGCGCCGACCTCCGCGAATGTATTATTACTGGGCGAAAATGGCACTGGCAAAGAGTTAGCTGCGCGTTCTATCCACCAGCAGTCGCAACGTTCTGAAGAAGTTTTTATCGCGATAGATCTCGGTTCGATTTCCGAATCTTTGTTTGAGTCGGAACTTTTCGGGCACAAAAAAGGCGCGTTTACCGATGCAAAATCAGATCGTATCGGGCTAATTCAGGCGGCTCAGGGTGGAACGTTGTTTCTGGATGAAATTGGAAATTTAGCACTGCATTTGCAGGCGAAACTACTGTCGGTATTAGAACAGCGGCAAGTGTCTCCCGTCGGCTCCAACCAACGTACTGATATTGACGTGCGGATTATCGCCGCCACTAACGCCACAAGGGAAAATTTAACTAACGAAAAACACTTTCGACAAGATCTCTTATTTCGCCTCAATACTGTAGAAATTGTGCTTCCACCCCTGCGAGACAGACCGGAGGATATTCCTGAAATTGCGAACCACTACGCCGCGGTTTACGCGCATAAATACGGCAAGCCTGAAAAAAGTTTTTCCGAAAATACCATGGCCGGAATCAGGGAGTATCACTGGCCGGGTAACATTAGAGCGTTGCGCCATTCGTTGGAAAGGGCGGTCATTCTTTCGGAAGGTGAGCAATATGAGCTGCTTGATTTCCAACTTGATTCAGCAAAAAACATTATTCACGAGCCAGATTCTGAGGTTCTACCATCGAAAGTGAGTGATACGGTTCTAAACGAGGACATGAACCTAGAGCAGATTGAGAAGAATACCATCGAAAAAGTATTGAGGAAGCATCGCTATAACATTAGCCACAGTGCAAAAACCTTAGGATTGACCCGCGCAGCGCTCTATAGAAGGATGGAGAAGTATGGGTTTTAAACGTTTCAGTATAATACTTGCTATTAGACTTTTTTTCACAATGGTCAGCTTAGCCTTGTTGGGTTATTTAATAATAACGCCCGGATTTAATGCGGCGACACTACTTATTTTGGGTATTGTTGTTGCTCAAACTTTCGATTTATTACGTTTTGTTTCTCGAACAAATCAGGAGTTATCCCGCTTTCTCGATGCTGCTCGTTATGCTGATATGGGTCAGCGTTTTAATTTTTCAGCAATGGGCTCGGGGTTTTCTGAGCTAGGAGACAGCTTCACAAAAATTCTTGATCGCTTTCAGGAGGAGCGTCAACAACAGGAAACAGACTTACGTTATCTTAAAATTTTAGTCGAACAGATACCCGCACCACTTATAACGATTCACTCCGACGATCGGGTCAGTTTGTTAAACAATGCGGCGCGGCGATTGTTTGGACTCGTGCAAATTGTTTCTCTGGAGGATTTGTCTCAATTCGGTGAGAGCTTTAGGGAAGGAGTTGAAGGCTTGAGAGCCGGTGACAAGCGGTTAGTCTCTTTTGTCAGCGACAATATGGAACAGAGCCTCTCGCTCTCAGCCACCGACATTACTGTTAATGCCAAACCTGAACGTCTGATTTCGATGTTAAACATAAAGAATGAACTCGATAGTTCGCAGTTAGACGCCTGGCAGGATCTTGTCCGAGTGTTAACTCATGAAATAATGAACTCTATTACACCCATCGCCTCCCTTTCTAAAACCGCGGCGGATTTGGTCGCCGAAGCTCGAACCCAGGGAGACATAAACACACCCTTACAGGAGGATCTTGGTGATATTCAAGATGCGGTTGATACACTCGCGCGTCGTTCTGATGGATTAATGAATTTCGTTAACAGCTATCGCCAATTGACTCGCCTGGCACCACCGCAAAAGAGTCTGTTCAGGCTCGATGCTTTTTTTGAAAGCTTAAGAAGACTAGCGACTCAAGGCTGGGAACAAAAGAATATATCCTTGCGTTGCGCGGTAGAACCAAAGGCATTGGACTTATACGCCGATCACACTTTGATTGAACAGGTACTAATCAACATGTTGAAAAATTGTGAACAGGCTCTGGAGGAAACGGCGGCGGGACTGGTGAGTTTAAGGGCAAGTATCAACAAGAGGGGGCATGTAATCATCGAAATTTCCGACAATGGTCCCGGCATTCCCGATGCAATTGGGCGTAAAGTCTTCGTGCCCTTTTACACCACTAAGCGCGACGGCAGTGGCGTGGGGCTTGCCTTATCGCGCCAGGTCATGGTTGCGCACGAGGGCGCCATCACCATGAAAAACAAGGAAGACGGAGGCGCCCTTTTTACGCTTATTTTTTGATGTTTATCAGCACAGTAAAAACGGCGCTGTTATAGAGACGCTTAAAAAAGCACACGACAGCGAATGGTACCTTCCACTTCATTTAACATCTGCAGGGCAACGTCGCTGTAATCAGCGTCGATATCAATCACCACATAACCGGTTTTTTCGTTGGTCTGCAGGTATTGAGCGCGGATGTTTATCTTGTTTTCAGAAAAAACCTGATTGATGGCCGATAATACGCCTGGAACATTACGGTGAATATGGAGCAGTCGATGCATGTCTGTATGGGCGGGAAGTGCAACTTCCGGAAAATTTACCGATGAGGTTGAAGTGCCGTTATCACTATAACGTGCCAGTTTTTCTGCAACTTCAAAACCGATGTTTTCCTGTGCTTCCATGGTGCTGCCGCCGATATGAGGCGTCAAAAATACATTGTCGAATTCACGCAGCGGTGAGATAAACTCGTCTTCATTAGAGCGTGGTTCGACCGGAAATACATCGATCGCGGCGCCTGCTAAGTGACCGGATTTTAGAACGTGGGTCAAAGCATCAATATCGATCACCGTTCCACGTGAAGCATTGATCAGAATCGCTCCCTGCTTTACCAGGGCTAGTTCTTGTTCTCCGATCATATTTTTTGTCGCACCGGTTTCCGGAACATGTAAGCTAATAATATCGGCTTTTCGCAATAATTCGCTCAGGCTGCCAACCTGCGAAGCGTTTCCAACGGGCAGCTTGTTAACCACATCGTAAAATAAGACCTGCATACCGAGAGACTCGGCAATAACACCCAGCTGCATACCAATACTGCCGTAGCCGATCAAGCCTAGCACCTTGCCGCGAATTTCAAATGATCCGCTGGCGGTTTTTTGCCATACGCCCCGATGTGCTAATGCGTTTTTCTCGGCGATACCGCGCAATAACAAAATTGCCTCGGCGATCACGAGTTCGGCGACACTACGGGTATTGGAGAATGGCGCGTTAAAAACAGCAATACCACGTTCAGTGGCGGCCTTGAGGTCAACTTGGTTAGTTCCAATACAAAAGCAACCGATAGCAATCAGTCTGTTCGCCGTGGACAAAACTTCGTCTGTGAGCTGGCTTCGTGAGCGGATACCAACAAAATGCGCATCGGCTATCTCCGCTTTTAGCTGATCTTCCGGCAATGCTTTTGGATGGCTGACGATATTGGAGTAGCCGGCTGTTTTAAGCGTTTCGACAGCAGAAGGGTGAACGCCCTCTAAAAGGAGGAATTTAATTTTACTCTTTTCAAGAGATGTCTTGCCCATGTTACTGCGGCTCCTGGATTGTGGCTGGCTTGGAAAGGCGCGTATGGTATCATAGCCGCCTTTTTTCGCTAGCGCTCTTTGGCCGAAAGCGGTGAATTCATGAATCTCGAGCCTTATTTTCCAGTCACCAATACAGAGGTAATTACCCGATGAACGCTGAAGCCGCGTCTTCCATTAATAAGCTGTCAGGCTCTGTTATCGAACAACTCGAGGGCATTGTCGGCGCAGACAAAATTCGCCTAGACGAAGTATCACTGGAGACTTTCGGCAAGGATTGGACGAAAGTTTACGAGCCTAAACCGTCGGCGATTGTATTTCCGGTATCAGTCGAACAAGTACAAGCCATTGTTAAATTAGCCAATGTTGAAAACTTCTCACTGGTTCCTTCCGGTGGGCGCACTGGTTTGTCTGGGGGGGCAGTTGCGGCCCATGGCGAGGTCGTTGTTTCTTTCGATTATATGAATCAGATTGGTGATTTTAATGCGATTGATCGGACCGTGCAGTGCGGAGCTGGTGTGATAACCGAACAACTGCAGGACTTCGCCGAAGAACAGGGCTTGTTCTATCCGGTCGACTTTGCCTCCAGTGGGTCGAGTCAAATAGGCGGTAATATCAGTACAAATGCCGGTGGTATTAAAGTCATCAAGTATGGAATGACTCGCGACTGGGTGGCGGGCTTAACTGTTGTGACGGGAGCCGGAGAAATTTTGGAGCTCAATCGTGGGCTGTTGAAGAATAATGCCGGTTATGACTTGCGCCAACTTTTTATCGGCGCAGAAGGCACTTTGGGTTTCGTGGTTAACGCGGTGATGCGTTTGACTCGCCAGCCCAAAAACTTAACTGCGTTGGTTTTAGGTGTACCCGAGTTTGGCGCGATTATGGATGTTTTGAATTCTTTTCAGGGCGAAATGGAACTAACAGCCTTTGAATTTTTCTCTGAACGCGCTTTAAAGAAAGTGATTTCACATGCTGGCTTACAGAGACCTTTTGCAACCGAAGCACCTTACTACGCGTTGATTGAGTTTGAAATGAATAATGAGGAAACTGAGGCTCTTGCAATGTCGCTTTTTGAACAGTGTATGGAGCAAGGTTGGGTTTTGGACGGTGTTATGAGCCAAAGCCTGGAGCAATTGAAGAATCTATGGCGCCTGAGAGAAGATATTTCTGAGACTATTTCTCAATGGACACCCTATAAAAATGATCTTTCAACGGTTATTTCCAAAGTCCCCGGCTTTCTAGATGAAGTTGAAACGGTTGTCGTTGAGAACTATCCTGATTTTGAGGTGATATGGTTTGGTCACATTGGTGATGGCAATGTTCATCTAAATATTTTAAAACCTGATGATTTAGACAAAACGGTATTCTTCGAGCAATGTGCGAAAGTGAGTCAGTGGGTTTTTGAAATCGTGCAGCGTTATGAAGGTAGTGTCTCAGCTGAACACGGTGTTGGCTTGTTGAAAAAAGATTATCTTCCGTTCTCGCGCGGCCCCGAAGAACTTGCTTTGATGAGGCAGCTAAAATGTGTTTTCGATCCCAAAAGTATTATGAATCCAGGTAAGGTGGTTTAAAATCGAGGTAAAGCGGTTTAAAGGCATGTAAAGTACCGTTAATTGGAATAAGGCACGCTCCATGGTTTGACTCGTCACAAGTCAGGAGCCTCACTACAAATAGTTAAAGGTGTATCATTTGAAATACCGTCATCAATTATCCAGCGACATTACTTGTACTGATCATCTCGGTAAAATTGTTTGTGTTGGCCGAAATTATGCGGACCATGCAAAAGAACTCAACAACCCGATACCTAACGAGCCTCTGCTCTTTATTAAGCCTGCCACTGCGGCAGTGTCTATGTTAGATACGGTAACCATTCCCGAGGGTAGGGGGGCCTGCCATCACGAGTTAGAAATGGCTGTACTTATCGGAACTGAGCTCTCGGCAAAAACAGCAGCCATGCAAGACGAGGATATTCTTAGCTCTATTGCGGGCGTTGGATTGGCTCTAGACCTTACCCTGCGCGATGTACAGGATGAGCTAAAGGAAAAGGGACAGCCCTGGGAGCGCGCAAAGGCATTTGATGGATCGTGTCCGCTGTCGAATTTTGTCGGTGTTGACGGTGTCGACCTTCAAGACTTGCCGATCCAGTTGTACCGTAATGGACAACTGCAACAATTGGGCAATACCGTTGATATGCTGTTTTCCGTGATTAACTTACTGCGTGATATTTCAAGTATTTTCACTTTATTGCCGGGCGATGTGGTGTTAACAGGAACGCCAGCCGGTGTGGGTCCATTACTCAAAGGGGATAAATTAAAGGGGACTTTAGACTCATTAATCTGCGTAGAAACACTTGTTGTTTCATAATAGGTCTCAAAAATCTTTGCCGCTATTAAAGAGACAATCGAGCAAGTAATGGTTGGCCAAGAGACGATGAATCCAAAATGACAATTGTTTGGCAGTTAATGTGTTGTAATTAGTTTGTCGTAACGAACTTACAGTAGCGACCTTACCGTAATGATAGAGTTGAAAATCGCCTCCTTGTAAATTATGCCGTTCCAAAAAAAAAGAGAGAAGCCCTTAGGAGCTTCTCTCTTTTTCGTTGGCAAGTATTTCTAGGAGGCGTTGTTATCCGAGCCGCCCACAGATGTTGTTGTCGGTGCAACCATCCACTTGTTGATATCGTAAATGTCTTGAGGACTTAAGATACCGGCTCGCTGTTTTAGAGTCAGCATGTTTATGACATAGCCGTAGCGAGAGTTGGCGTAATCGCGAATTGAATTGTAGAGCGAACGTTGAGCCTGTAATACGTCGACAATATTTCGCGTTCCAACCTCATATCCAGCCTGCGTTGCATCGAGGGCGCTAGTGGTTGAAACTATCGCTTGAGAACGGGCTTTTACGCGTTGCACATCGGTGACCACAATGATGTGACTGGCGCGTGTGCCGTTAACAACGTTGCGTTGGGTCAGTATATTGTTTTGCAGGGCAGTATTGTATTGCTCGTAGGCTTGTCTGCGCTGCGAACTTACCATACCTCCAGAAAATAGCGGCACCCGCAATTCGACTCTCCAGGATGCACCATCCGATTCAGAATCCAATACACCGTCTGGCACATTGGTCAGGTCGGTATTTGTTTCATTATCGGAATACTGATACGAACCGGTTACGGTTGGCGCGTGCTGCATCTTCCGAGCCTTGGCATTTTGGTGGGCTGCTTCCATGGCGTGCAGTGAAGCCTTTAAGGAATAATTATTTTTCAGTGCGAAGTCAACCCATTCGCTTCTCGACATCGGGTCTGGATCTACTACCGGAAAATCTTCATTTAGCTGCCAAAAGTTGGCGTGTTCCCGACCAGTAAGTACCTGTATGGACTCGTAAGCCGTGCCAAGATTACCTTCATCGGTAAGACGTTGTACCACCGTGTTATCAAATACGGCGCGGGCTTCGTGCACGTCGGTAATAGCAATTAAGCCAACATCGAAGCGTTGCTGGGTTTGTTCCAGTTGACGTTTGGTCGCACGTTCTTCCGCTTTAGAGGCTTCCAGATTGTCCCGCGCACTCAATACATCAAAATAAGCTTCGGCTACTCGAACAATGAGTGATTGTTGATCTGAAGCGAGCTGTGCCTTAGCTTGTAAGGTCGTTTCCTTACCTTGCTTGAAGCCAAACCAGGCTGACAGATTAAAGATATTTTGGGTAAGACTAATACTGTAGATTGTTTGATCCGACTCTCGGGTGGTTTCGGTGCTCAATAGTGTTTCGCTATTAAAGCCAATTTTGTCTTCGTCTTGTTCACCGTAACTGGCGGTAGCGTTTATTTGCGGTAGAATAGTTGAAAGTGCTTGTTTTTCGAATTCAAGATTGGAGCGATAGGTTGCTTCTGCGGCTTTTAGGGTTGCGTCGTTCTTGATTGCCAGCTCATAAATCTCTGACAAGGTTTCACCGTAGCTAAAAGTACTGCCAGTAAAGATAATAAAGCTGGCAATGATTGGGCGTAATATTGGTTTCATGAAATGTCCTTAAGCTCAAAAAATTATATCAGGAGGGCTTACTGCGGCAAATTGTAGCAAACAACTATACAAAGCCCTATTAAAGCGCGACGAAATGACATTAATTTTTGTTAGGGGGATGTCACCGATTATTCCATAATGCTGCTAGACTTTAGTACTTGGGAAGAACACTTGGGAAATTTTAGGATAAATAAGTAGGTCTAATTTAATGAGGAACAAGAAATACAGAATTGATCTGGCTGGTCTGATGGCGGAGTGTGAAGCGAACTATTTACGGATTATGAAGTTGTTACCAGACATGTCCGAGATCAACATTCGGGAATTTGGCGTTGAAGTAGGTGGTAATCCACCCTTACAGTTTCGTTTGGAAGTTAAAGAACGTTGCAAATATACGACGATGGTTGACATCAGTCAGCAACCGCTGCCGCTGCAGTTACGGGAGACGGCCGTGCAGTTGACCGACAGACAGTCTCGTGAATTTGGCGCATCAGTAGTCGCAGCTGAACCTTCGACTGTCGAAAATTGGGTAACACCGCCGACGTTCTCGCTACGTATATATCACGATGCACAAATGGCCGAAGTCATTAGCTTTGATAACCACCAGCAATTACAGATAAAATACGATTATCCCAATAGCAATATGTATCAAAGTAACGAGAAGTCGCAATTGAATACATTTTTGGGTGAATGGTTGAGTCACTGTCTTCAATACGGACATGTATTGGATGACTCAACGAGTAGTGTTTATTGCTAGCCATTAGCCAACTCTGTGCTAGAACTGACTTTAATTGACGAACTCGCGTTTCTCGCCGACACGCAACCGATTGACGGCCGATCAATGGCTTATTTTGGTATCAGCGAGCTAAATACTATACAGTATGAAAAATCCCTAGTGCCAAACATAGTGCATGATGACGGTTAGAAAATCACCTGACGAGATAGCTTCACTTGAGAATAGAACCCAATAATCCTCTGGCTATAAAGCTCATTCAAATCACTGATTCCCACTTAGAAGCGCAGGCCGGTGGCCAATTACTGGGTCTTAATACCGATGACAGTCTTCGAGCTGTCGTTGGTTTGATTGCTGAGGAACATCCGCAGGTCGACCTTCTGTTGGCTACGGGCGATATTTCTAATTGCGGTTCAACGTCATCCTACAGACGTTTTCAATCTTTGACTGACAATCTGGCTAAACACACACTGTGGTTACCGGGCAATCATGACTTGAACGACGCAATGGGTGAGGCGATTGGTAACGGCGAGGAACTAGACGGGAGCGCTGATATCGCCTGCTGGAAAGTTTTGACGCTCGATTCGTCAGTCGAAGGCGAAGTAGGCGGACACTTATCCGCTGAGCAATTGAACATATTGCGGCAGGAGTTACAGAATAGTATTGGCAGTCATGTGCTAATTTGCTTGCACCACCATCCGATTTTGATCGGTTGCGATTGGTTAGATACTCAAAGGGTGTCGAATGCGGATCAATTTTTTGAAGTACTGGATGCCTTTGACCATATTCGGGGCGTTTTGTGGGGACATATTCACCAGCCTATTGACCAACGACGCAAGGGCGTTCGATTAATGGCAACACCCTCCAGTTGCATTCAGTTTGCTCCCAACAGCGCAGAGTTTAAACTGGATCGGCAATCTCCGGGTTATCGTTGGTTAACATTGTTACCAGACGGCGCGATTGAAACCGGTATTTCGAGAGCTAGCGATTTCTCTGTAACTATTGATGTGGACGGATCTCGGGGATACTAAAGCGTGGTAATGACTGCCGCAGCGCGTCTATTAATACTTCTTGAAAGTTTATTATCAACTGGCCTTTTACCCCTGCTCTGGAAAGAGTATGCTCCGTCTTTTTGTAAAACGACTATAGATTGTGTTCGAGATTAAATATTCTATGTTGACGTTTGCTAAGACCATGCTCACATAAGATTATGGTCGGGCCAGTTGCGCAAGCACGGTGTAGTTTGGCTATCTAGTGTTGACTCTTGAATGCGGAATCTCGGAAAAGCGCTAGCTATCCGGGTTATTGGAAAGTAAACATTTTTTCAGTCTGTCCAGCAAGAGCCAAATCGTTCATGTGTGCGAATAAGAAACTATAGATACACGAAATTAAAGATCACCATTTCATCGATAATATAAAAGACATTTTAAATGACAGATTATAACGCTGAATCAATTGAAGTACTGACGGGCCTCGATCCGGTTCGAAAACGGCCGGGTATGTATACCGATACCACTCGTCCAAATCATTTAGCACAGGAAATTATAGATAATAGTGTTGATGAGGCCCTAGCCGGTCATGCCAGTCAAATCGACGTAGTGGTTTTTAAAGATGGATCTTTAAGTTGTATCGATGATGGTCGCGGAATGCCGGTAGATATTCACCCCGGAGAAGGCTTGCCGGGCGTAGAAGTTATTATGTGTACTCTGCACGCGGGAGGAAAGTTCTCGAACGACAACTACCAGTTTTCCGGTGGTCTGCACGGCGTTGGTGTATCCGTGGTCAATGCACTTTCAAGTGCTCTGACCGTCACCATTCGGCGCGGCGGCGAAGTACACCAGATGACATTTAATGACGGAGAAAAAGCGACAAACCTGGTCGTTATTGATAGTTGCGGAAAGAGAAATACGGGCACAGAGATTCGCTTCTGGCCCGACGCCAGTTACTTTGATTCGGCTAAGTTTTCGGTGCCGAGGCTGAAGCACGTACTCAGAGCAAAAGCGGTGTTATGTCCCGGCTTGCGGGTAACGTTCAGAGACGAAGCGACGGCTGAAAAAGAGGAGTGGTTTTACGAAGACGGCTTGAAAGACTATTTGTCTAGCAGCACTCAGGCCTGGGAAGTCATTCCCGAAGAGCCATTTGTAGGTAGCTTTGCCGGTAGTACCGCTGGGGTTGATTGGGCTCTACAGTGGCTACCAGAAGGGGGTGAGTTAACGACTGAATCCTATGTGAATCTGATTCCGACGGCTCAAGGTGGTACCCATGTTAATGGTTTGCGTACAGGATTATTGGAAGCGGTTCGAGAGTTTTGTGAATTTCGCAATCTACTGCCGCGAGGCGTTAAATTATCTCCCGATGACGTATGGGATAAATGTTGTTATGTGCTTTCGTCCAAATTGCAGGATCCACAATTTTCCGGCCAGACTAAAGAGCGTTTGAGCTCCCGGGAGGCGGCAGCTTTTGTTTCAGGTGTTGCCAAAGATGCATTTGCCCTGTGGCTTAATCATCATACAGAAGACGCTGAAAAAATCGCAGAAATGTGTATTAACAATGCCCAGACGCGATTGAAAAAATCTAAAAAAGTCGCCCGAAAAAAGATTACTACAGGTCCGGCTCTTCCCGGCAAATTGTCTGATTGTTCGAGTGATGATGCGCAGCGCGGTGAGTTATTCTTAGTGGAGGGTGATTCGGCCGGGGGGTCGGCTAAACAGGGCCGGGATCGAGAATTTCAGGCCATTTTGCCTTTGCGAGGAAAAATTCTTAATACCTGGGAGGTTGATTCGCAGGAAATTCTTGCCTCGGAAGAAGTGCATAATATCGCTGTTGCCATCGGAGTTGATCCCGCCTCTGACGATCTTACTGGGCTGCGCTATCACAAGGTGTGTATATTGGCGGATGCCGATTCCGACGGATTACATATTGCAACCTTGATTAGTGCCCTATTTGTTCGCCATTTTCGTCCTTTGGTTACTGCCGGTCATGTTTATGTCGCGATGCCGCCCCTGTATCGCATTGATATCGGCAAGGAAGTTTTTTACGCATTGGACGACTCCGAAAAACAGGGCATTCTCGATCGTATAGAGGCTGAAAAGAAAAAGGGGAAGGTTGGCGTACAGCGTTTTAAAGGACTGGGGGAGATGAATCCCCTGCAGTTGCGAGAAACGGTTATGTGTGGAGACACTCGGCGGTTGGTGCGCTTAACGATAAGCGCCGGTGACGATACCAACCAAACGTTAGATATGTTGTTAGCCAAAAAGAGATCGGCTGACAGAAAAACCTGGTTAGAGGCTAAAGGAAATCTCGCCGATCTTTGATGTGTTGTGCCTGAACTCGCCGAAATTTCAGGCGCGTGACGATGAAAGAAAAAATCAGCTATGGTTATAGGAAAAGAAAGACATTTCTGCCGTTGCTAAGCAGTGGCGAGAGCTGCATTTGAAAAACGCTCTTTTGCCTGCTGAATACGTTGGGCTGGGTCGTCAGTGCTCGCAACAATTTCCTGAGCGATAGCCATTCGCTGTATCAGGCCCGCCTGGTTGGCTACTTGAATTGCCAGTCCGGGTCGCGCATTCAACTCTAACATCATCGGGCCAAATTTTTTGTCGAGCACAATGTCTGCCCCAATGTAACCGAGGCCAGTCATCTCGTTGCAGCCGGCGGCTAGTTCAATGACCTTGTCCCAGTCGGGTACGCGTAGGCTGGCGAAAACAGCATTGGTGTCTGGATGGCGGGTTACCAGAACGCCATTTTGCACGGCACTGACACTCTGGCCGGTAGCGATATCGAGCCCGACCCCCACGGCACCTTGGTGCAGGTTAGCTTTGCCGTCAGACTTGTGTGTGGCACAGCGCATCATAGCCATTAGCGGTACACCTTCGAATACGATTACTCGTATATCGGGAACACCTTCGTAGCTGTAGTCCTTTAGAGACGGATCAAAGTTGATTAGCCCCTCGATCATGGCTCGGTCGTTTCGTCCACCCAGACTATAAAGACCCGCTAAGGTATTGGTGACGTGGTGGCGCAGATCCGAACTGTCAATTTTTACACCACTGGACTTGATGAAGTCCTCACCGTCTCGGCCGGTAACGACCAAAATACCCTTGCCACCGCTACCCTGCACGGGCTTGATAACGAAGCTGTCTCGCTGTTTGATTTCTTCCAGAAACCCGTCGATCTCGAATAGGTATTCAACCACCCCGTACAGCTCTGGGACCGGAATACCGCCTTTTGCCATTGCGATTTTCTTGGTGAGTAGTTTGTCGTCAACCAGTCGGTAGTTACTGCGTTTATTGTACTTGCCGATAAAGCTGATATTACGCCGGTTCATGCCTAAAATTCCGAGGGAGCGCAGTGATTTTGGTGAGATTAGGTTGATCATAACTGCTTTTTCATTTCTCGGAAGCGGTACAGCTCGGAGAGGCGATAGCCGGTGTATTTTCCCATCAGGAGAATCACTCCCAGCAAGGTGATCAGTAATTCCGGAAAATTGAAAGTCAAATGTTCAACATAGTGATTCGCCAAAACCACGTAGGCCAACACGGCAACAATGAGGCTTCCACCCCCTTGCACAAGCACTTCGTGACCGCCTTCTTCCTCCCACAAGATGGACATACGCTCTATCGTCCAGGCGAGGATAATGGTAGGGAAAAACGTCACATTCAGCGCCTGGTCGATACCCAGTTTATAACTCAAAATGGCGATAACCGCCATCAACAGGATAACGACAATGACCACGGACGCAACTCTCGAGACCAACAGCAAATTCATATGGCTGAGATAGGAGCGTATCCAAAGCCCGACCCCTACGACTAGCAAAAATATCGCTAATCCCACGAGTAAAGTGGTCTGAATCAAGGCCAGGGCAATCAGAATCGGCATGAAGGTGCCCGACGTCGACAACCCGACGAAGACACGCATAAAGACCACGACGAGCGCTGCGACCGGGATCAATAACAAGCCTTTAAAAATACCCTGTTGCTCAACCGGCAGGGCATAGATTGAAAAATCCAATAGGGCGAATTTATTGGACTGCTGTTCCATGCTGATAACCGTTCGAAGGGGAAGGCTATTGTTTACGAGGGCAAATTCGACCTTAGATTTTTTCCCGCCGATCACGGTGAGTACAGCATCGTCGCTGCGCTCCCAGATAAAGAAATCCTCGGGCAACCCGGAAGCGCCATTATCAGGGTTAAAGACGACCCACTGCTTACCATTGTAGATCTCGAGTAATACGCTGAGGGTTTGCTTTCTGCGGCCGTCTTCCAGTTCAATGCCTTTGATCGGATGTGCTGGAATGCCGGCGAAAGTCAAAAGCTGTAGGATGGCATTGATTTTACCTACGTGGGTGCTGTTGAGAATGAACTGTACTTCCTGGTTCGTGGTGCCACTGAGGAATTCTTGCAGCAGCAAGCTGACGAAGCTTTCATCATCAACGGATTTCTCGCGAAGATTACCGACAAAAAAAGCGAAGGCTTTTTCTTGGTCTTCAGTGAGTTTCAATAGTTTTGGCAGCGTGGGCGACGCGCTCGGCGAAGCTAGTTCTCTCGATTGTTGATAAACCTGGATTTTGTAGTAGACCGTTGCGGGGTCGTCGAGGGTCTGCTTGGTCCATCGCGCGTGGCGGCCTAATTCGTCTTCGATAACGGTAAAACCAAATCCAGAAGAGGAGAAGTTCTCATTCAGGTTTGCCCAGCCATTGTGGTCCCCGGGCAGCGAGAGGGCCACCTCGACTGGACCGTCTGCCGGTTGGAAACTGACTTTCGACTCAATTGTCCAGACATCCTGGTATTGATCGGGAATGAGCGGTAGTCCTAAGGTAATTGATTTATAAAGCGTCAAGCCAAGGCCAAAAACAATCAAGGTAACGGCAATGACCAGAATCTGTGTTTTTGACGCGACCATGCTTATTGTCCTGCCCTTTGGTCAGCGGGTTTCGGCAATGTATGATGTCTGCTGACATCCACAACAAAATTGTCCATTAGCATATTGCGGCCGATTAACAGTGGGTAGTCGAAGTCTTTTCGATCGGACAGGCTCACGTCCAACCAGGTGCGGGTATTTCCGATAGTGACCCACATTCGCACGACGAAACGGCGGTCGTTTTCCCCCTTTGTTTTTTTCTTGATCACTATGCGCCGGTGGAGGCGTCTTTCAAGTGGAATTTTAACCCCGGTTTTAGGATCGGAAAGATTGAACCGAACCCAGCGTTTACCGTCTTTCTCAATCAGCTGAATATCTTCGGCGTGAATGGAAGAGGTCTCGGCCCCGGTATCGATACGGGTTTCAAAGACCAGGTCACCGGGCTCAATGATCGCCCATTCCGTTTCGCCGATGATTTGGTACTTGGTTTCGATCGGGGCACTTTCACAAGCCGTGGGAGGAGTTGTTTCGCAGCTAGAAATAATTTTTTCGACAACCACCGGTTTAGGACACTCCTGTACTTCACAAACTGGGCAGGAGACTGCCTCGACGATCGGGCAATCCTGCGGCGGCGTAATCGTCGAGGGCGTCGTCTGACATCCGGCAATGGCAACGACAAAAAAAACAAAAATCGGTATCTTTATAGCATTCATACTCTGGTGAAACCCATCTTCTATTTATTATTTTATCTAGTATCGAGACCGAATTCAGTATTGACGTGGAAGTGGTATCTACCGTGTCTTTACCGTCATCGGTCCGTGCTGAGGCTCTTTTCGCTCTCATTCGCCGCGGGTGTCGCGACTGGTCGTAGCGAGAATATCTGGTCCATCGATGGTCAGTTGACCACATTGGTTTACCAATGTCGATAGGCTGTTCTAAGGGCTACCCTTCTCCCGGCTGGCCGTTGCGGGTCACCGTAATTATGCGGAAGTCCACCCTATTTGAATGTGGAAAACATCGCGCTACTGTCTTATGCTGAACTTTTGAACAGGAGGTGAAAGTTGTTGCGTTTTGTTGGACTCATTATTTTGACCGTAGGCATCGCTACGTTGGTTATGGTTTATCGGTTACCGCTACTTATTTTTTTGTTATCTTTCGAGGGTACACCCAACCTGGAGCCACCCTCGGATAAAGAACAGGGTCGATGGGTAGACGACTACTACACTGTCCAGTCTATTGACGACAGAACGATTGCGATAGGTGAGCCGCGCTATTGGCAGGCCAACTACAGTTATTTGATAATGGGTAGCGACAGCGCGATTCTATTTGACTCTGGTCCAGGTGTACGCAATATCGAACCCTTGGTTCGACAACTAACGCCGCTACCGGTAACCGTCATATCATCCCATCTGCATTACGATCACACCGGAAATAATCATCGTTTTAATAGCAAGGCAATGTTGGATATTCCCATGCTTCGCCAGCAAGCTCATTTAGGGAAAATAGAACTGAGTGCGAGTCAACATCTCGGCGAGAACGAGGGTTTTGCTGTACCTGCGTTGGAAGTAAACCATTGGTGGGCGCCCGGACAGCTTATTGATTTAGGTCAGCGTCAGCTCGAGGTAATATCTACGCCGGGACACACGCCGGAGTCGATTATGCTGTATGACACGGATCAACAGCAATTATTTAGCGGTGACTATATATACGAAGGGCCGCTGTTCGGTTTCCTGCCGGGCTCGAGTCTGCCAGACTACCTCCGCAGTGCAGAACAACTCATAGGGAAAATCGCCGCGACTACAATCATTTATTCCGCGCATAGAAGTGCTTCTAACGGGATTCCTTTACTTGGCTACCGGGACTTGACCGATCTCAGAGATACACTGTTGGATATTCGGGCGGGTACGGTAACCGGGGACAGTTATTATCCTCGTATATATCCGGTAAACGAAAAGATGAAGTTATACACTGACGTTCCTTGGTTGGTGAACTGGGAAACAATCGGATCCCCATGAAGGCGTCACGTGAGCAGCGCCACTGGCAAGTCGGTAGAACAATCAAATAGGAATCATTGACACGAGCAAGCATGGTATGTCCGGTACGATTCCAAAATCTAAGTTCACCGCAGTCGAAAACGGTGTTTACCGCCCTAGAATCTGCCATTACAATGCCCAGAAAAACTAATATATCATTTAACAAACAGTTATCTATTATGTCCCATTGATTTGAGGCAAAGGAGTTACTTTGAAAGTAGAAAATAAAGTCGTACCGAGTGAAGCACAAATAGCAGGTTTTTTGGAGGGAGACGAAGATAGCCCGATTCATATGGTGAATTTACTGAAATTCAAAGAAAAAGCGGAATATGAAGATGGGCGCGATAGCGATTTGAGTGGTGCGGAAGCTTATGCGATCTACGGAGCAGAAGTACAGGCACATATAGCGAAGGTGGGTGGTACAGGAATATTCTCTGGTCGAGTAAGCCGGTTAATGCTGGGCGAAGTTGAAGATCTGTGGGACATGGTTGCCATTGTAATGTACCCTAACAAAAAAGCTATGTTTGATATGATTAGTGACCCCGCTTATGCTGAAAGCGCAAAACATCGCAGTGCGGGCCTTGAGGGCCAGCTTAATATTGAAACGAAAGTATAGAATCATAGATACTCTTAATGTCCTTTAATTGGAAATTTCTAAGCGTGGAATTTGAAGAAGTAGTTAATGAGCGACGTAGTATATGTGACTACAAACGGACCTTGTTCCGAAAAGTGTTGTTGAAGAAGCGATTGAATTGGCGACAGCTTCACCGTCCTCAATGCATACTCATCCCTGGCACTTTTATGGGTTGACTGGCGAGCCGCAAGATCAATTGTGACGTTCTGAGAGCTTAGGCGCGGTGCTGTTAGGTAATTCGGCAATTGCAGAATAGCTTAATCGGTAATACCCGATTGAAAAGGTTCCGATCGAACAGGCCCGCGGTCCCAAAGAAATGACGAAAGTAAACAGTCGAGTTGCCCTATGTGCCTAAATGTCCGGTTTTAACAAAAATCAAGGTATCCTGTTCGACATAGGGATTATGCTGACTCAACTGTGGGCTTCTAATCCAGCTGCCCGCTGGATAACGACCGGACTCGTCGATAAATTCTCCGCTAATCACATAAATTTCCTCACCGCCCCGATGGATGTGGGTTTGAAAACGCTCGCCAGCTGGCCACTGCACCAATGCAACCGATTCATCTTTATGTTCATGAAGAGGCAGAACTTTTAGATTACCGTTACCGGGCAACCACTCGGCAGATTGTGTATCAATGCATACCTTTTTCGCGTCGTCGGCTTGAAATTGATGCAGTTTTACAAATAGGACACAACCCTCTTGGCTAAACGGCGCGTGACGGAAACCCTCCGGGTTTCTAAAATAGCTCCCTGCAGGATAGTCACCGGTTTCATCTGAGAAAACGCCGTCGAGAACTAAAATTTCCTCGCCCTTGGGATGATCATGTGCAGAAAAGCTTGAATTAGGATCGTATTTGACGATGCTCGTTGCATGACCTTGCTCGGCCTCTTCGCGGGCGAGTGGCTTCCGCCATACACCAGCTCTGGGGCTTGCTACCCATTCAAGGTAATTAGTCTCGATCGCTACCCGTTTTCCAAAATCCATATTTAACAATTTCTTTCTCCTCCGCTGGTTTAGCAAATCGCCAGTCGGTGATTTACTAACAGCTACAGATTGCCAAATGTTACCATTTTGTGGGTCCCATCTAACTGGAACGTTGAATTCTTGAGCTCACTACTCGTACATCGAGTCCAGTAGATCATGGCCCGTTCATGGCGCTTAGGACCAATCTCCTTCAGTTGGTATATTCAGCTGACTGCCACAGTGTTTGCAATGTACGGCATCGCCTTCATGTCTATTCAGACCACAGGTAGTGCAGCTATAAGAGACCTTGTTGGGCCGGAAAATAGTTTGCACCAGGCGCAAGAATAAGCCCACCCCAAAAACCATAATAATCACCGCGATGAGACGCCCGATCGTATCGGAAAGAGTGATGTCACCAAAGCCAGTTGTGGTCAGGGTCGCTACGGTAAAATAGAGTGCATCGAGGTAGTTATTAATGCTGCTGTTTTTATCGACTTCTAAAACATAGATGATGGCGGTGATTACGAATATAAAAACAGTGAGATTAATAGTGGAGTGAATAATCTCTTCATTCTTTCTGAAAAAAGGAAAAGCTCCGCGCAGCTCTCTGGCGATATGATAAGAGCGCATCAGTCGGAGCATTCTAACCACTCGTAGAAAACTGAAATTTTCTACGAATGCTGACGAGATGAGTGAGAAAATGACAATAAGGTCAGCAATTGAGGTAAATTCAAAGGCGAATTTCAGAGATCTTGAAGAAACATACATGCGGGCGGCAAAATCAAGGCTTAAAATGGCCGCTAGAAAATAGTCGATAGCGTATATCGTTTTCGACGGTTCCATTAATGACGACACGATAAAGAACGCAATAGTCACGATATCAAAGGTCAAAAGGGCGAACTGAAATTTCAGCGCTTTTGGCTCCCGACTAAAATAAAGCGTGCTTATTGTTTTTTTGAGCTTCATAAATGTCCATTTATCGGGCTGATAAAGCCACTACATAATTGTGTTTGCGTGATGAAACCATTGTAATTCCCATGCTTGAACTGCCATGATAAAAGGGCAAAACCACTACAGCGTCAATTTTTTTGGCGATTGGATTATATTCGGTAGTGCTTATCAGGGATATTCTAGGCGTAAGCAAGGTTCGTCACAACAGCTCGAAGGTCAAAGTGCTTTAATAAATACCAGGACTTAAAATTTAGTGGGTCAGGCTAAAGAAACTCGCTATCGAGTATTTAACAACCAGGTGCAGGGGGTGGGGGATTATACTCGACAGCACCGCTTGCCAGATCATATTCAAATAAGTAATTGCCGCCACCGTCGCGTTGATACTGGTAACGGCACAATCCAGCGGAGGGGCCCGTCGCGAGCCAATCAGCACCGTCGGCAGTCGCGCTAACGGATTGGTCGGTTTCCAAACTTTGGTCCCATATGGTCACGCACTGAGCGGCTGTCGGCGTTGCGGTGCCGGGTGGGCCGGGCCAGCCACCCGAATTCATAGCAATGTTGTCTCCCTTTACGATGACGACGGCCTCTTCTCCACGGATAAGCCAAAGCAAATGTAAATGGTCGACAGCGGTTTTTAGTGCGCTAGATGTTGTCGTAGCTGTGGCATCGTGGGCATTTTCTGAGATAGAAAGATATTTCGGTACAGCTGTTGCGCTAAGTGTTCCCAACAAAACGATCACTGATACCAATTCAATCAGGGTAAAACCGCCTTGTTGCTGCAATTTCTTGGGTCTCGGCTTCGGCCTCATTGGCATTGATAGGGACGGTGGATTATTTGTTGCATATTTTGTACGAGCTATAATCAACAGCATAATTGCGCCCATGGCCGCAATCGTCAGTGAGGTGGATTGTAGGCTTGAGATAAAAGGTGTTCGAAAAGATTCCAATATCGCTTTTAGGGTCTCATGGCTAATTAGGTACAATAAAAATACCTGCCCGTCGTATTGGCGATGACGATCAAATTTAACGAGGAATATACCAACACTCAGTGAAGCTGCCATCAATAATAAATGTAAGGGAAATACCGGTTGCGTCCAACTATTGGTATCCTGAACTAAGCCGTGTTGCAGGTGGCGGTGCCAGACTTGGCTTGCGGGTGCATAGGCGAGGGCCAGCCAGCTTTGAGATATTGCACCGGTACAGCAGCCTGCCATAAAACAACTAACTCGAAAGCTAGCCATTAGAAAAGCGGCGGTAATAGCGACGACGTCCGCGTAACGAAACAGTGACAATTGCGGAACTAACATTTTCTTGACGACGGGTCCTAACAAGACAAAAGCGATGACTATACCTGGATACCGCCAACCGTTAGCTAACTCATCTATGATGTTCGGGTACAATTGCCAATTCCGAACAGCCAATGAAAAAAGTTTTGCACCCAATAACGCGACAATTCCTATGCTCAATTGTAATAGGAGCAGAGGCCAAAGTGGCTGGTTTTCACGCCGCAGCAAGGTAACGATTAACGTAGTAAATACGATAGTCGAAATAGGTAGCCACAGCTGAAAAGGATTTAGTCCGAAAAGGCCTTGCGGGTACATGTTTTCTTCATTGTTAGTTTTCCGCCAATAGTATGCTATCTAGCTATCTAATTCCAGTTCAGGGGACGCCGTTGAAATTGAGGGTTGTTGCAGTGAGAAATTATCTCAATCCAAAAAAATTAGAAGTAGTTGGAAGAAACAGACTGAATTGGTAGAGAACGTGTCGTGTTTAAGTTTCATCATTTACAACGCTAAAACTTTCGAATAACCGAAACGGGTTTCTATGTAATGGCAATTTACCGCAAGCGTTAGCTAGATTATGGGAAGAACTAGGACGGCGTTAAAATGCCATCTGATTCTACCTGAGGCTGAATTGAGGCCGCTGATAGCCCCTATTAGCTAGTAATTGTTTTCTCTAACACTTTCTCGACAATGTACTCTCCGATCGGCAGGGCTGACGTTGCGGCAGGTGAGGGTGCATTGCAAACATGTAAACTACGACTGGATTCGGCAAAAAGAAAATCTTGAACGATCGTGCCGTCATTCATAATTGCTTGTGCTCTGATACCTGCTGGGCACGGTGACAGGTCGGTGATAGTCAATGCAGGGCAGTACTTTTGGACACGTTTTAAATAGCCGGGTTTGTAAAAACTGTTTTTCATCTCGCCGATAGCCGAGTAGATATTATTAGCTGCCATCCGCCAAAACCCGGGGAAACTCAACATTTCCGCAGTATCTTTTACGCTGAAATTTATCTGTTTATAGCCTTCGCGTTTCCATCCGATGACAGCATTGGGGCCTACGGTGATGCTCCCATCGATCATCAATGTTAGATGAACGCCTAAGAAAGGCATGTCGGGATCGGGTATAGGGTATATTAGTTGATTCACGATGTGTTTGTGTTGGGTTGGCAGTCGGTAGTATTCCCCTCTAAAGGGGACAATTGCAAAATCAGTCGAAATATTTAGCATGCGACATAGACGGTCTGCCATCAGTCCCGCACAAGAAATCAAGAAGTTGGAACGTATAACCTGGTTTGATGTTTCGATTTCGATGTAGTTTGCCCGTTCTTTGGCTGAGGTCACGTGACTATTTAAGGAAAGGACACCGCCAGCAGCGACAAAATGCTGCGCTAGACAACGGGTAACTTCCCGATAATCGACAATGCCACTTTGCGGTATCTCCAGAGCTCCGAGGCCGATTATATTGGGCTCCTTTTTTAGAAGGGCTTGTTGGCTTACAGGAATGCACTCGATTCCATTTTCAACACAGCGCGTTTGTAAATCGTGCATACGCTGGAGCTCAAGGTCAGTGCTAGCAACCAGCAGTTTGCCGCACTGTTTGTACGCAATGGAATTATCTTCGCAAAACTTCATCGTTGCCTTCGCGCCACGTTTACAAAAATCGGCCTTTAAACTTCCCGGTGCATAGTAGACTCCCGCGTGAATAACGCCGCTGTTATGACCTGTTTGATGGGTCGCCAGCGCGGATTCTTTTTCTAGCACAATAACCGAGGCCTGCGGTTGTCGCTGCTTGAGTTGCAGAGCCGTTGAAATCCCGACGATTCCCCCGCCAATAATCGTGTAATCGTAGGAGTTCTTAGCTGTTGTCATAAGTTTTAGCTGTTGTCATAGTTTTTATTGTCGTAGAGCCAAAAAGAGCGATCCCTAAAATTTCAAGATGTAAGAAGCTGACTTGTATTCAATGGTTGAGTTTCCCTTCTAGCTGCGATAATTGGCAGTGCACTAATTTGCAGCGCCCTAATTTACAACCCGGCGATAGACTATCTTCTTATACCGGTTTCTAGGGTTTTCGCTTCAGTTCGTCATGGTGATAAGAGAAATCTTCGCCTTTGGCCATACGGTCGTAGAGAATTACATTAACCGTAGCCGCCAGGTTCATGCAACCGTCTGTGGGAATGTAAATGGATTCACTGCAAAAGTTGGTAATGTCTTTTCTTAAAGTACCGTCCTCGGGGCCGAAAATATAGAATGCACGGGGGGGATGTTTAAAGTCGGGTAACGGTTTCGCGCCTTTGATTAGATCCACCGCGATGGGTACACAGCCGTAGGGAACAATCGTTTTTAAATCATCTACACCTATCAACGGCAATTTCTCGACGGAATTTTGCGTGTCGGTATAGAAAGGTTTAGCAATATCGTAACGGCGTCCCGTGTAGAAAACAGAATTGACGCCATAGCAACCCGCAGCACGCATAACGGAACCAACATTTTCGGGAGATTTGGGATTATGAAGGCCGATACAGGCGTAGTTTTTACTCATAATTTCTGACTTACCGCTTTAAAAATTCGTAATTATACGCGGTTTTTACAATAGCTGTTTTTCTACTTGCGAAAAGCTGCTAATGTTCGCCATCCACTTTTTTGCCCTTTTGATAGGAGAATCTTTATGGCCACCAGTTTTCACCCACCGCAGCGTACCCTAATGGGCCCTGGGCCGTCTGACGTGAGCCCTCAAGTACTGGAAGCTTTAGGCCGTCCTACCATCGGTCATCTCGATCCCGAGTTCGTCGGTTTGATGGACGAGATTAAGGCGTTGTTACAATATGCGTTCAAAACGAACAATCAATTGACATTGCCTGTGTCTGCACCGGGTTCTGCCGGTATGGAAGCCACGTTTGTGAATTTGGTCTCCCCTGGCGATAAAGTCATTGTCTGCCAGAATGGCGTTTTTGGCGGGCGTATGAAAGAGAATGTCGAACGCTGCGGAGCAATGGCAGTGATGGTCCAGGACGAGTGGGGTACGGCCGTCGATGTGCAGAAGGTACGCGATGCTTTTAGACAGAATCCCGACGCAAAACTATTAGCTTTTGTGCATGCTGAAACCTCCACCGGTGTGGTCAGCGATGCCGCCCAATTGTGTAAAATTGCGACTGAAAACGGTGCTCTGAGTATTGTCGACGCGGTAACCTCTGTGGGTGGCATTGAAGTCGATGTCGACGGATGGGGCGCTGATGCAGTTTATTCCGGGACTCAAAAATGTCTTTCTTGTGTGCCGGGAATTTCACCTGTCACCTTTGGACCTCGCGCACTGGAAGTGATGAATAACCGCGAGCATAAAGTGCAGAGCTGGTTTCTCGATATGCAGTTGGTTATGGGTTATTGGGGGAGCGAAGCGAAGCGAACTTATCACCACACCGCTCCTGTAAACGCCATGTATGCATTGCACGAATCATTGGTGATGCTCCAAAATGAAGGCTTGGAAAATGCCTGGCAGCGTCATCAACAACACCATAGGGCGCTCGTTGCAGGCTTAGAAGCAATGGGACTGAACATGTTGGTGGCTAAGGCAGACCGATTGCCACAGTTGAACCTTGTTTCTATTCCTGAAGGTGCCGATGACGGGGCTGTTCGCGCTGCGCTGTTAGCGCAATATGATTTGGAAATTGGCGCCGGCCTGGGCGCGCTGGCAGGAAAAGCTTGGCGGATTGGTTTGATGGGGCACGCCTGCAGTCAGAAAAATGTACTGCTGTGTTTGACAGCACTAAACAATGTACTGACGGCAATGGGTGCAAAAATCACTAGCGGAGTCGCTGTTGACGCCGCGCTGGATTGTTACTAAAAGTTATGCGCAGGGCGGTTGTCGACGACTCCAGACTGGTGTCGTTTAACCGCCTAAAAATCGCCTTTTTGATACAGTAAGTGAGAAAATTAGAAAGTTTCAGGAGGCTGCCTTATTGCTACCGATTATTGCTACAGACCATTGCAATAGGCAGTCCAGAACCCCAGACCTCGCCTTGGAAATTTAATATGACTGCTTCAATTTACCTGCCTCAAATTATGCGTGTCGGCGCCGCCGCGAGTCGTCAATTGGCTGAAGTTCTCGATGAATTACAAGTCTCAAAACCTTTATTCATCACCGATCCATTTATATTGCAAAGCGGGTATGTGGAACGTGTTTCACAGTCTTTGGAAGATGCCGGGATAGATTTCGGCGTGTTTTCAGATTGCGTGCCGGACCCTACGACGGATTCTATCGCGGCGGGCCTGGCAAAATGGCGTGCAGGTGATTATGACTGTGTCGTAGCGCTGGGCGGTGGTAGCTCGATTGATTCTGCGAAAGCCATTGCGGTACTGGCCCAACATGGCGGACAGATGCGTGATTACAAAGCGCCCAACCCGGTTCCGCGCGGCGTTCCTATTATCGCGATACCCACGACAGCCGGGACTGGTTCCGAAGCGACTCGAGTCACCATTGTGACCGACTGTGAAACGCAAGAAAAAATGCTCTGTATGGGGATTGGCCTGATGCCGTCTGCTGCCTTGGTGGATTTTGAACTGACCATGACTATGCCCTATCGTCTAACCGCCGATACTGGCATTGACACCTTATGCCATGCGATGGAAGCCTATGTCAGTAAAAAGGCCACCGCTTTTACCGACACCATTGCGCTAGCATCCATGTCGGCTGTTGCACGAAATTTGCGGACTGCCTGTAAAGAACCAGACAATCGCGAAATCAGAGAATTGATGATGCTGGCGGCTACGCAGGGCGGCATGGCCTTTTCCAATTCATCCGTAACACTCATACACGGGATGAGTCGTCCGATTGGTGCATTTTTTCATGTCCCCCACGGTATGAGCAACGCGATGTTGATGCCAGCGGTGACCGAGTTTTCATTGCCCGGAGCGACGCAGCGTTATGCTGATTGTTCCCGCGCCATGGGGTTTTCTCAGGTAATTGATAGTGATCAAACGGCAGGAAAATTGCTGATTGATGGATTATATGCCCTCAATCACGACTTGGACGTCCCGAGCCCAAAAGTATTCGGGATTGCTGAAGACGACTATTTTTCTGGATTAGAAACAATGGCTGAGCAAGCTTTGGCTTCGGGTTCACCCAATAACAATCCTAAAGTTCCCGATGCAAAAGACATTGAGACACTCTATCAATCGGTATGGGCATAAGTTAGCCATTGCCTTGAAAAGATAAAACGGAGGCCTATTAGCATTGGTTTGGTACCACCGACGATCCTTGGGTAATCGATCGGTGGAGTTGGTTGTCACAAAGGTGCATTGTTTTCTTTTTTACAGTGATAAACCTTCCCACGCCCGGTCAGCCCGGTCTTTCGCTTTTTCGTATTGTCGCCGCAGCAACAATTTCTCGCTGCCGCTGTGGCTGTGCTTTATGCCATTCAAGTATCTCAGACAGGCAGCGACCGCAACCAAGGCATACGTCTTTTTGATCTAGGCAGCAGTTTCGAACGCAAGGGCTTGGTATTTCTGATTCTGCCTCATTTTTCATGGACGTTTGTCATACCGGTTGTTTAAGCGAAGATAACGGAAAATGTCGGTTGTCACGAATCGTCATCGGTCTATTCAGTTTAGTATTAGAAGAGAATTTTTGCAGCGGTCAAAAGCACGTCTCGGCAATTAAACGCTTACGCGACAAAATTGTTTTTGCCTTAATATTATATTTACAGACAGCGAAACAGTAGAATGGGTTGGTCGAAGCTTTTTAACGTAAAGAGAGGAAGTATGTTTACAGGTATTGTACAGGGTTCTTTTACTATACGTAGCGTGGAGCGCAAACCGGGTTTGTATACTTTGGTGTTCGAATTTCCAGAGTCAATGCTCGACGGCCTCGAGATTGGAGCCAGTGTCGCGATTGACGGCGTGTGCCTGACGGTTACGGAGATAGATGACAACAAAGTGAACTTTGATGTTATGCAGGAAACCTTATCTTTAACAACCTTAGGTGATGTAACGTCCGGGACGTTGGTTAATGTAGAACGATCTGCGAAGCAAGGTGTTGAGATAGGTGGACATATCATTTCAGGCCATGTCGACGGTTGCGCGGAAGTCGTAGCGATAGAGCAACCAGAGAATAATTGTTTTGTTACTTACAAAATACCGACTGAAAAAACTAAGTACATTTTCCAAAAAGGTTTCGTTGGGCTTAATGGCTGTAGTTTGACGGTGGCGGATGTTGATAAAGGAAACAATACCCTCAAAGTTTGTTACATACCTGAAACTTTACGGGTCACCAACCACGGGAAAAAGACCATTGGCGAAAAAGTCAATTTTGAAATTGACCGACAAACGCAAACGATTGTCGACACGGTCGAGAATTTTTTGAGTACTAACCCCGGTTTGTTTAATTAGTTTACGAAATAAAAATAGGCTGCCATGCTTCGCCACCTGCCAGAGCAAGGCATTGTCTTTTCTTAGCTTAGGTCTGTTCTTGTTCCTGTGGACTATCGACCAGGTTTGTGAGTGACTCCAATTGCACTGTAACAATAAGGAAAGAATTTGGCGTTTCGAGCCACTCAATATCGAAACGGTCATAGATTGATATATGGCTTTCGTCGCACCAGCGCAGTAGTATTGATAATCAGTAAATGAAATTTTGAGTGTTACAAGGCTTAAGATTGCGGAGGAATTGAACGTCATCACTTTTGACAAACAAAACGAGCGCACTTTGCGGGATACCATAAGTCGGCTACAGTTAGACGACGCGGTGATTAGCTATTACCAGCTATACGGGTTTCTATTTGCTCTCGCTTGTGCACCTGAGTCCGTTAGGCCTGCTGAGTGGTTTGACCTTATATGGCTCGATGACGAGCCACAATTTGATCATGAAGAAGATGCCACACAATTTTACAAAATGGTTGTTGCGCTTGCCGAACATGTGTCCCAATTGACTAATCAGCATCGGTTTTTACCCTTTAGTGTTAATTATTCGGATCGCTGGCAAGTAGAATTGGCGCAGTGGTGTGAAGGTATGCTGATGGGACATATGTATCTTGAAGATCTTTGGTATATCGCACTTGAAGATATTGAAGCACCTAGCTTAACTGAAGAGGTTGAAACCGTTTTAAACTTAGCCACTACTTTTGCGGATCTGGAAGATGCTAAACAGTTATCTTTCGAGGGAGGTATGGCCTTGACTGACGAACATTTGCCGGAAGCGTATGAGCTGTTTTGGAAGGCACTAGCAGCTTACGCCTGTGTCGCGAGTCTTTGGAATGATGTTAAATACGAAGTTGACGCCGAACAATTGTTTTTGGCATTGGAACCCGTACCAAGGGAGAATTTGTGTCCTTGTGGCAGTGGTTTAATTTTTGCCAAATGCTGTCTTCACTAATATTGATGATCTTTGCCGATGTTTGGTAGGGCAATACACCGGGACTATCGGTGCACATTGGGACCGTTATTAAAAATAAGAAAGTGAATTTTCTGGTTTGATTTCGATTAGATCTTAGCAGCGAAGGACGAAAAGGTGATTAATGTCTAATAATACCAACGAGTTTAAAGATTTGGCGGAAAAAATTTGCGCCGAAGTGCTTGATGCGGTGCCGTTTCGTTTCAAATCTGACGCCGAGCTGAAAGATCTAGAAAGTAAAGTTGAAGCAATGCTCGGTGGTCAGCGTCAAACTGATACGATACCAATTACTCGCCAGGTCACGATATTATTGTCTGATATCAGGGGTTTTACCGCTCTGGCTGAAACGTATTCTGCAATTACTGTGATGAACATGCTCAATCGCTATTTTGCGTGTATGACCGACGTGATTGTGAGACATGGCGGCACCATTGACAAGCTCATGGGTGACTCCATTATGGCCTTGTTTGGTGCGCCAAGTTCGAGTACTGACGATGTGCAAAGAGCTGTTTTTTGTGCTGTCGAAATGCAGCGTTCGATGTCGGAGTTTAACGAACAAAATATGGCATTGGGTTTGCCTGAGATATTCATGGGCATTGGTATTAATACCGGTCAGGTGATGGCGGGAGATCTGGGTTCTGAACATCATCGTGAATATACTGTTATCGGAGACGAGGTAAATCTCGCTTCGAGGATTGAGGCCCAAAGTTTGCGCGGACAAGTTCTTATTAGCGAGAATACCTATGAATTAGCTAAACAATTTGTCCTGGTTGGGGAACCGAACCGTGTGCAAGTAAAAGGAAAAAAGCATCCGGTCTGCCTATATGAATTGTTAAGTACGTCTAAACCCAGATCGATAACGGTACCGCGCCGGGAAATACGAAAAAGTCCGCGGGTCACAATCAATATGCCTTGTTTTTTTCAGCTCATGGAGGGCAAGTCGGTGAACAGCGACTTAATTCAGGGGGAAGTCGTCGATATCAGTTATAACGGATTGTTTATGCAAAGCCCCATTCCATTAATTCCTTTTTCAGAGATAAAGATCGATGTTTCCCTACAATTGCTCGGTTCGGAGACCACCAGTATTTATGCGAGAGTAATAAAAACTCATGAGTCTGGGAAAGACGTTATGTGCAGTCTGGAATTCACATCGATGGATACTGCAGCCCAGAATACGATAAAACGCTTTGTCGACAGCCAGATATCAAGCTCCTCTTCCTAGTAAGTCATTAAATTTATTATAATTTAATGATACGTGGGAAAGCGGTTGTTTTCTTTGTCTTAACAGTTTACTTTCCGTGTCATGGAAATTTCTGAACCACCCACATTAAGCGCACAGCTTTTCGAGTTAAAGACACGACATCGGGAGCTGGATGCTGAAATTAGTGGCTTGCTGGAAAATCCCTTCATCGATCAGTTGTATCTGCAGAGACAAAAAAGACAAAAATTGAGAATAAAAGAAAATATAGGTCGCATTGAATCGATGCTGATCCCCGATTTAGACGCGTAAACCGACCTATAAACCATACCTTGCGACACTCTCCAGTTCTTTTACCATTCTGATACATGTAAATCTTCTCTCAATAATTTACGCGATGTGCCGACTATACTTATTAGGTTTTGGTCTTATAGCGTCATTTTGCACTGAGAACGTTCTAGACCCGCACGTCGATAGACTCTTAGGGTACAAAAAAATGCGAAAAAGTTGAATTGGTAATGGACACATTCCAGCCAGGCGGGCTCGACCCTGTCACTGTTAATCACTTATTAGAGGGTATTAACGAGCACTATAAAATTAGCGAAACGATGTTATTCGAACTCGATCGCTATCCCGATAATAGTGAGTTGATTCATACGCTGTTCCGCTCAGTCCACACGATTAAGGGCAATTTGTTGGTTGTAGGATTTTATCCGGCGACAGACCTGATGACGTCTACTGAAAACATGCTGACATTGCTCGACGAAGGCGATTTTGAATTTTCACCTATCATCAGTGATTTGGTATTACTGGTATTGGATCGAATACGTTGCATGGTCGAGGATTTTTGTAATAAGGGATTAGTGACTTTCGATACACGCTGGCTGTCGTCCCTCAGTACAAAAATCGATGAAATTTCTGCAAGTCGTGGCTTGGTACAGCAAAAACTCATCGGACAAACCATCAGACTCCTGGATCCGGCGGTTATTGTTAACGTCGGTACCGCGGATTCCAACGATCGAAAAGTCACTCAAGACACGTTTTTGCAGAACTTAGGATTTGAAAACGATAAAGACGTACAGTTTTTTCGCGATTTAATGGCGCCCGTTGAAAAAAGATCACAATATTGGCAGGGTAGAGGTGACAGAATTCTTAAAATGGCGCTTCTGCTAAATAAGCTTGGAGGAAGCCCAATCGACAATAAACAGTTGGCCATTGCGGTTTATGTTCATGATTTTGGCATGGCGTTTATGCCGGTCGAACTGTTGCATAAGGAGGGTTTTCTTATTGATAGTGAAATCATTCTACTACGTTCCCATGTTCAAAGCAGCGTGCACTTATTGGCGCATATGCCAAAATGGGCACCGGCCAAAGAAATAATTTTGCAGCATCATGAGGCGGTTAATGGCTCTGGTTACCCATTTGGTTTACAAGACAAAGAAATTTGTGACGGTGCCAAGATTCTTGCAATTGCAGATACTTTTGACGCTTTAACACATCAGAGAGCTTATGTGAGTCACCAGAAACGCCCAATTATTCGAGCGGTGAGTGAAATTAATATTTGTGCCGGACATCAACTGAGTGAATACTGGGTGGATGTCTTTAACCGCGCTGTGCAACCGATAATCAATGCTCATCGTTCAAATCAGTCAGGTCATTAAAGGGTTGGCTCTATTTAGCCTGCAAATCCATAAGGCTTTGAGCGACTGAGGACTCTAGAATATCCTGATCTTCTCTTACCAATGAGATAATTGCATGGCCTGAACACAGTTGATCCGGCGGAGGGTTGCTGCAAACGCCTTGCTCATTGATAAATGCGAGGGGTAAGCCGAAGTCATTTCCAACGCACAAAAGGACGATGTCTCTCCACTTAAGTTGCTGAAAAGGAAAATTTATCCTGTGCATGTGGTCACCGTCGTGGGTGAACAGATTTTCCATGACCGCTTCTGTTCCAGGCTCGGAAATTGAACGGACCAATAATTCCGGATACGCCCTTATCGGACGAATGAGAATTGAGGCTCCGGCTTTTTTTAAACGGCTGCGGTTAGAATCGATGGCGCATTCCGCTGCGATAAGAGCATGGGTGCCAATTTCCATAATTCGACTCAGCACATCAAAAGTTAAACTGTCTGATAATGGGCTGCCAGAATTTTTTGCAAGTATGACAATTATTTTTGCATCTTCGATGTTAACTGCTTTTAAACTTTCATCGTCTTCAGCAACCCCGTTGTAGTGAACCACTTGGTGTTTGCTAATAACCTTTGGTAGCCCGTCTGGATATTTTCTCGTCAATATTTGAATTGGCAGGTTTCCAATGTCCGGTGTTAGCCGTACCTGGCCAATAAAGCGGTCCATATAAGTGTCAGTATTTTGATCCGGCGTATTAATCACTACTAAATGGTTTTTCATATTTTTCCACACCCAGTTTCCTGTTTTTTTGTTCTCGCGGATCTGAATCCGATATTCGAAAAATTCGGCAGCCAATTGCGCAAGCAGCGCAATAGCGAATATATACATACAGATGATTGTAGTAATGCGGCCTTGCCAGGAAGAGGCCGACAAGTCGCCGTAACCTACCGTCGTCGCTGTGGTAATCGATAGCCACAACGCGTCATCCAAAGTCATGTTTTCGAAGTAGACCATGGCGAGTGAATGAATAACGATTAGAAAAATGAGAATGGATAACAGTCGGCCGAGCTTATGGCTCGCCAGTTGATTCTTTTGAGGGCTGAATCGCAAGTGCCGGCGTTTCCAAAACTTTCTAGCGAAGATATTTTGAATCATCGAAATTTATTACTCTTGTTTTTCCTTGTCGTCATAATAAAGGTTAATTTCGTCCATCACCCGCTTTCTTATTTCCTTCTCGTCGGTCAGGTCCAGATTGTAGCGCTCGGAAAGATATTCCAGGTCTTCCCGATGGAAAGAGAGTCCGATCCTAGGCCTTTGTATCCGCTGATAGTTTAGCCCAACAATTTTCCGGATGATATCACTGGGATTTATATTGTCTTCTGCGGCGTCGTGCCGAATGAGTTTCGTCAACCGTTCTTTAAGAGAGAAGTGAATTTGGACCTTTTTTATCGCCTTCTTTTCAATAGACCATTTACCGTCAAGTTTATTTGCCATGGGGCCACATCTCCTCAATGACGTCGATCGAACAGTAAACCTGAAGAAAAACGTCAGTGGACCCGTCTCCCCAAATTTCGACATTGATGCCAAATCGGTCATCGGTCCCCTCACATTCGTGGTAACGTAACTCGTCACCATCTTCTGCCAGGGAAAGATCTTCGTCTTGGCAGTCGCGGTCGTAAAAATAGGCTTCTTGTTCTTTTATTGTCTGCGCATACTGGCTCGTATACCAGCCGGCCAGTGAATCAATATTTTCAGCGATGGTGAGCTCTATCCAGTCTTCGGACCAGAGTTGTGAAAATGCATCCTCGGAGAAAAGTGTTAAGGTTTGTTGACGGGAAATTTTATTCGAGAAACACAGGCTGTCTTCACCGTCATCGTTTTCGACAGACATAAAGTAAACTTGATTTTCCTCACCTTTAAGAACGACTTCCTTATTAATACCAGAGGCATATTCGTAAGCACCAACTTTTACGACTTCAAATTGCCGCTCTCGTAAGCTTTCGGGTAGGGATTCGCGATACTTGAGAGAAATAATATCTCCCACCATTAATTGACCAGGATTATCGAGAACTCTTGTATCGGCAGATTTTTTGGAGAAGAGGTTTTTAAACATAAGATCTTTTCAAAGTGCATTGTCATAAATTGACAATACACTTTCTCCTATTGGGATGACTACTGCACCGCTTGTTTTTGCTTTAAGCGTTCAAGAACACTGGCACCACTGGAACTTGATGCTCCACCAATCCCTGCAGCCTTGAGTTTTTTGTCCAGTTCATCGCCCTGGCCTTCTTCTGCCATCCATTCGCCGGCTTCCATACGATCTTCCCATTTAGCCTGTTTCTTCTTTACGCGGTCGAGTGCTTTTGAAACGCGGTGTTCAGTGGCATTGGTGGCGGCAAAATTAGTAGACATTGATGACGTTGCCTTTTGCAGTTGTTCTACGGTTTTGATTTTCTCCAGCTCACGACGATTCTTTTGAATAGTCTTTTCCCGCTGACGAATCATACTGTTGATTTTGTTAACTTGCATGTTGAGGTTTTGATGCTCAGAATCTTTTTCACTTGCGTCTACCTCAAACTCGGCAATTCGTTCGGCCACTTCACCGGCCAGTGTCTCATTATTTGACTCGAGCGCCCGTATAGCCTTTGATTCATAGTCAGAAATATCATTGCGAACAGAATTTAATTCCCGTTTCAGCTTAATTTCCGACGCTTTTAGGTTGGTCAGTGATTGTTTCGCTTTTCCAATCGCGTCTTCAGCATCACGAATTTCCTGCTCGAGAATTCGAACGGCATTGGCATCGATTACCGCTTCTCCCACTTCACTCGCACCACCGCGAATTGCGGTTAAAATACTTTTTAATATACTCATAATCTTTCTCCTTTACACCAAAAGCGGTTCCACAACGAGAAGTACTTCCAGCGTATTTTCAGCCTGAACCTCAAGTTCGTGAACAATATTATCGAACACGGTATTAAGTGCCATGGAACCAAAGAGGATATAGGTACTGCCCTCGCGTCCAATCGAACTTAATGGAATCGCAGGACTCATAAAGAGCAACTGCTCGTTAAGTTCGGACAACTTGTCGGTCTGAACTTCTTTTACATCAAAGAGAGGTGTAATGGCCAATAACTGCGTTTCCGTCCTGACAACATTTATTGGAAACTCGTCATTGCTAGAACACACAACCTCCAGCACGCCTTCTTCGGAAAGAACTGCATCAAAACTAGTCCCTTCATCTGTTACGTGATCGTTTAACTTAAACGCTAGTTCACTAAGCGACATACAATGCTCCTTGTAGATGCCATTTTTGCCATAATATGGCTTCAGTTGTTAATGTATTCCATATTATGGCTTTTGGCAACAGTTTTTTTGCTTGCAAAGAATACTCCTTCACGTTGCCGCCATGCTTCTTGATGGTAGCGATGTAACGTGTGGGAGCCCAGGGTATTAATTTTGATGGTGTCTACGCCGTTAAAAAACGCCGGCGAAAAGATAAACGAGGCGAGAATTTGTTCTTTTGATAACCAGGACGATAACACCGGTGGCGCTGTATTTCCGGCAATACGAGCGGTTGCAGATTGTCCCATCACGGTGCCGATAGTCCAACCCCACTCACCAAAAGTTGGAACGTTCGCGTGATATTGCTCCGTGGTAAAACCCGCAGCGCGCAATGTTTTTCCGATCGACAAGAAAGCCTCTTTCGTGTGGAAAGGTGACGTTGACTGAATGGCGATTGCGCCGTCTCCGTTAAGTAATTCTTTTAGGCGCGCATAGAAAAAGTCGCTATAGACTTTATTGATGTCCGGGTGACTGGGGTCCGGAAGATCGACAATAATGCTGTCGAAGCGCCTATTTTTGCTAAGTAGCTTTTCAATCTCAACAAAAGCATCGCCGATTATAAGTTGTACTCGGGGGTCGTCGAAGGCATGTTCATTGAGATCAAGAAGGAGTTGATTGAGAGAAGCCGGTGCGCTTTGATCCTTACCGCTGAACAAATCTATCATGTCTTTATCAAGATCAATTAGAGTAACGGTCTTAGCATCCCACTGTAGAACTTCACGCAGAGCCAAGCCGTCACCGCCACCTATGATAAGAACGTCGTTCTGTCTGGCAGAGGCGAGCAGGGCTGGATAGGTGAGATAGCTGTGATAAATCACTTCGTCGTTGCTGGAGAATTGCAATCGCCCGTTAATATACAAACTGGTAATCTTTGGAAGCCCTTTACCGACAAGTCTCTGGGTAATAGTTAGATGTTGATAGGGGGTGATCTTTGTATGAACCACTTGGTCTTTGAACAAAGTACTTTGCATGTTCTCCAACCATGCAGCGCCACCGGCGGCTAAGCTTCCGATTAGAATCAATAGTGCAAGGTGGGCAATCCACAGCTTAACTAAGCCGTTGAGGTGTTCACGGTAATAGGTAATAAAAGACACGCCGATCAGCGCGTTTATCAATGCCGTACCCACTGCGGCGTACACGATGGGCAGTTTTAAACAGACTAATACCCAGATGGCTGCGCCGATACCAGCCCCGATGTAGTCCGCACCATAAATTGTACCGACGTTATGTTCCAGATGTTGGCCATGAATATACTCCCGTATTCGCGCTATCAAGGGTATCTCCATGCCAATCATCAATCCCAGAATTGCTCCGGCAACGAAGGGCATAAGCTTGCTGAGTTGGGTCAAACCTCTAATGAAATCGCCATCGGTGGTAATGGTCTGATGCAGTCCGTATATTTCTTGTAAATAGCTTGGAATGGTATAACTCAGTGAGACGCTGAGCGATATGAAAATAAGAGACGTTGCCCCGACTAAACCGATAGCCCATTCCAGCCAGACAAAGCCGTTAAAAGGGCAGCGCACCCATTTGGCCAGAAAAGCGCCGATACCCATAGACACAATCATAATGCCGATCATGGCGTAGATGGTCCACTCGAACGCGCCCAGCACACGTCCGGCGAAATGTGCCATTAAATACTCGTAAATTATTCCACACGCTGCCAACGTACCCATAACGACAATGAGGAATACGTCGTGTACGAGCAATTGTCGGCGAGAATATACCGCTGTTATCTCCATATTCCTGGGCTATGCGAGAACGCTGTCTAACAACAGGCCTATCGATATAAATATAGCGGCTTCGATAAACGCGATGCCGACGTTTTGCTGGTTGTCTACTTCTTCCACGACATCTATTTTTGCCAGAATAGCTTTTCGAGCGATAAAAGAAAGCCCGGATAATACCAGTGCTAACACGAGCGCAACTGAGCCCCATGCGACCGCCGACATAGCTGGATCAGCATGAATGTATTCGACTAAATGCCCCGCCGCTCCTACTGCCAACGTTGTACCAAATACGTGACCGGCAAATCGAATGGCCAACGCTGGGTTGCCGTCGACAATCGCTGTTTGCAGGTTTTCGCCGGGATGGCGTCGACTGTATATAAACGCTCGCAGACGGGTCACGACTAACAGTATTATTTGAGACGTCGCGAAAACCAGCAACACGGGCAGTATCCCTTCCCAGTTTTCGGATTCGACCCAGTTAATCGCGGAGTTTAGTAGCAGTCCCAAGGCGACCAAATTAGATGCTTGGACGATGCCGGCACTAATATTGTGTTCAGATATGGCCTTTTTAAGAGAGATTTGGTGGAACATGACTACGTCGTTAACAATTGATCCTATTTTTAGAAGAGCAATACCAGCGACGGCGTAAGTCATCACATTAATGGCTTCAACAAAAAATTCTACCTCGGCTTCTCCGCCTACGGCAGCCGCGAGAATTAAGGCAATAGCGCCAGCACCACCCGCAAAAACGACTCCGAACGCATAGTTATCTTTTTGAGACAGTTCATTGGTTGTGTTGACTCCTGCCAACATACCCAGCAGAAAACGAAACATACTGATGGCGGCAACGGCGATACTTAAATTGATGACGATTATGATAATCATCCAAACTGAAAATTCGTTAATCATTATAGTTATTCCCTATTATTTGCCGCCAAACGAACTGCGAGAGGATTGGTAACTAGAATTACGATAGCTCGACGTTGTCGATTTCGATGTGGATTTTGAAGCCAGTTTTGGTTTGGGTCTGGCGCTAAATTTTGTTTGTCTTTTTGCTACGGCTGCACTGGTTTGTTTTGTTTGGGCATACGGGCTCTTGAACGACCGACCGGTGCTTTTAAATTTGTTACTTGTATTGCGTTCTACAGTTTGTTGGCTGCGACGTTGGGAGGGGGATGTATAGGCCGATCGACCGTAGTCGTGATAATAACTATAGTCCCGTCCGCCGGCCCAACGATTGTAATAGATTGGACGGCCAAACATCGACGAGAAAAAAGCGTATTGACCGTACCAGTGCCAGAATGATTGTCCCGAACTGTTTTCTCTCCAGTTTCCGTACTGTGGGTTACCGACTAGCTGACTGCCTGCACCAAAATCATCAGCTTGGTTAATTCTCGAACTTGCTTCTTTGCTCATAGCGGCGACCCGCGCTAGTTTTCCTTCCGACATATCGGCTAGAACGTTAATTGGATCGCTTAGGATCATGCCGTAGATATCCGGTTTGGCCGCTTCTTGTATCGCCAGCATCTCCTGGTAAACGTTGTTAACCTGTTCTTCGCCCATTGCGGTAACTTCCATGATATCTGTCTGGGCGTCGGCAAGTCGCGTCTCCAAACTCATGACAATCGGACCATTTGAGCTCGCATCTTTTGAAAGTGCGCGAGCCAGACTGGCTGCCTTGGGTTTATTCGTTCGAATATAAGAAGCATATTCCTTTAGGATTCCGGTGTTTGGGATAAAATCGGAATCGATATGCTTCTTTAATCGGCTCACATCTTTCTCAGCCAGCAATGCCTGTTGTTGTAACTGCTTTGCCCACTTTTCCTCATCGGAAGTACAACCCGTCAAAAATAGTCCCTGACTTACCAATAGGATAATTACAAATTTTGCTATATCCATTTCCGCTCCCTATTAATTATGTGTAGATACTGTGATTAGATGGCGTGACTAATTAGTCATTCTTTCAGTTTGATTCAAGGTGTTCGGGTATAGCTGCTCTTTATTGCCGCTGACATCTTTCGGATGACCTCGGTCCACGGACCTGATGTAAACTTCGGCTTCCGGAAAGGCGTCCGCTAATACGCTGGCGGCATCGAACGGTTTGGCGTCGCCGCACATAAATATGTCGAATGCAGCATAGGAGCTTTCTGGCCAGGTATGGACCGAAATATGAGATTCGGCGAGAACAAGAACCCCAGTTATACCACCGTGTCCCCCAAATTGATGAAAGTAATCATACAAGACGGTTGCGTTTGCCGCCTCTGCCGCACGAACCATTAATTCCTTCAGCTCGCTGCTGTCCAGTAGTGCGTGCTGGCCCTGGCATTCAATCAGTAGATGTTGGCCCAGAATCATTCCTGCTTTCCTTTGGGAAAATGGCGATCGTGTATGTCGAAAACAATGGAGGTAAAGTTAAGTTTGGTCATAATATGGCAATGGTAGACCTATTTTTTTTCAAGTCAAGGAATCGTTATTACATGTAGGCACTATTATTTGGCTGACACTTTAGGCTCACTACTGAAACTCTAGCATTAAGAAACGTGACCGGGAAAATAATTCTCGCCGGTGTTATCATATTCGGCACAAGGGTTTACAGGGGTTATTTCAGGGTATAACAATCGCTCGCCGATGCATTTAGAGTAGATATTCTGCACTCGTCATTTTCAAGCTGGTGAGATCCACTAATTTAACGACCTTGGCTAACAAATGAAAGATCCATGCGATAGTGCCTAACATGGGTGAACAGGTAGTCGAAGAGTACACCTTGCACCTTGGACAAGCGATTGATTTATAGAAATATGATCAAATCGTCAGGGACGCGATGTTGTTTGCGCTCGCGGCGACGTAACAGTGAATTTATCTGTAACGTTGACGACGCCCTTCACGTGCCCCTTTAAAGCCAGCTATTCTTAATAAAATTTGCAATAGGTAATGCCAATATGAATTCCGCCACAGAACACACAACAATTGCTCCTCAATGCGATTATCCTTTGCGTGAAAAGTCACCGACATCTAACAAGGACATTATCCGCTGGATTGAGCGTATGGTGACTTTGCTGCAACCGGATCGTGTGCACTGGGTCGACGGCTCCGAAGAAGAGGCTGCCGCCATGATGGAGATGATGGTTAGTCGCGGTGACTGTGTAAAACTCAACGAAGATTTGCGCCCCAACAGCCATTTGTTTCGCTCTGATCCACGCGACGTTGCTCGCGTTGAAAGCCGCACTTTTATCTGTTCTGTTGCCGAAGCAGATGCGGGCCCGACCAACAACTGGATGGCTCCGGAAGAAATGAAGCAGAAGATGAATGGCTTGTCGGAAGGTGCAATGCGTGGCCGTACTCTGTATGTTATTCCCTTCAGCATGGGACCCATCGGTTCACCCATCGGTAAGACCGGAATTCAAATTACCGATTCCCCTTATGCAGTCGTTAATATGCGGATTATGGCCAGGGTATCGCCAAAGGTTTTAGAGGTGTTAGGCGATAGCACTGATTATGTACGCTGTGTGCACTCTGTAGGCCAGCCCATACTGTCGGAACAGGACGATGTTAGCTGGCCCTGTAATCCAGAAAACACCTATATTGCGCATTTCCCTGAAGAAAAAACCATTCTTAGTTTTGGCTCGGGTTATGGCGGTAATGCGCTGCTGGGTAAAAAATGTTTTGCTTTGCGTATCGCCAGTACCATTGCCCGTGACGAGGGTTGGTTAGCTGAACACATGCTAGTGTTGGGCGTGAAAGACCCTTCAGGAAAGAAGACCTATGTCACCGCAGCTTTTCCTAGCGCCTGTGGCAAAACCAATTTTGCGATGCTGATTCCACCACCTGCTTTGCAAAAGCAGGGTTGGGAAATTTCTTGTATCGGCGATGACATCGCCTGGATCAAACCCGATGCCAACGGTAAATTACGTGCCATAAATCCAGAGGCTGGATTCTTTGGTGTCGCGCCGGGAACAGGTATGGACACTAACCCCATGGCGATGGAATCCTGCGCCAGCGATACGATCTTCACAAACGTGGCACTAACCGATGAAGGCGATATTTGGTGGGAAGGTATGACGCGGCAAGCGCCAGCACATTTGATCGATTGGAAAGGCAAGGACTGGACGCCGGAGAGCGAAACCCCGTCTTCCCATCCTAACGCAAGATTTACTGCACCCGCCAGAAATTGCCCAGTGATCGATCCAGATTGGGAAAACCCTGAAGGCGTTGAAGTGGGTGCCATGATTTTCGGTGGCCGCCGCATGACGACGATTCCCTTAGTTTACCAAAGCTTCAATTGGCAGCACGGCGTTTATATGGGAGCTACGGTGGGCTCTGAGCAAACGGCGGCTGCCGAAGGTAAAGTGGGCAGTATGCGTCAAGACCCGTTTGCGATGCTGCCCTTTTGTGGCTACCACATGGGCGATTACTTCCGTCATTGGTTGAACATGGGTAAAGTCATCAATGAGCCACCCCGCATTTTCCATGTTAACTGGTTCCGTAAAGATGAACAGGGCAAGTTTTTGTGGCCCGGCTTTGGCGAAAACGCGAGGGTTCTAAAATGGATTGTTGAGCGGGTTAATGGTTTAGCTCAGGCAAAGGAGACGCCGATCGGGTGGATGCCTAGCTATAAAGATCTCGATTGGGACGGCTTAGATTTCACTGAAGACGATTGGACTGAATTGATGAAAGTGGATGGTGAAGCACTGAAATCTCAGGCCTTGGGCCATCAGGAATTATTCCTGAAGCTGTGGGATCACATGCCCAAAGAACTACTGTGGCAACGTGACTTATTGTTGAGTCGTTATTAATCGTAAGCAGTAGTAGAGAGTGTTCGCGCTGAGAGAATGTCTCCCTGTTTTCAACGCCACATCGGCAACTTAGCTGCACAAAATTGTAATACGCCGGGGTAAACCGGCGTAATAGCTATCGTTCCTACATGCCCCGCTATGCTAACAGACGTCGATCATTTTTCTTAAATTGGGTCCCAGCCGATGATGTCCGGGCTGCGATCGAGTCCGTAGAAATCAGATTTTAGAGCGGGTACCAGATCGCTGGCGATGGTCTCAGGGGTCCAACCCTCCGAACGGTGCATGGAGCGGATCGGACGCGGTTTTGAGAACAGAAAAATCTCGTTTTTACGCACAGATAGAATCTGGTTGTTCACCTCTTTAGAAAGGTCCGACGCAAGAAAGACAACCAGCGGTGCGACCTTGGCCGCGCTCATCGTTTTTAATTTTTCCACGCGGTCCCGCTGCGCCTCGGTATCGGTTGGGATCGAGGCCGTCATTCTGCTCCAAGCGAAGGGCGCGACACAATTCGAGCGCACACCGAAGCGTTCCATATCTAGCGCGATTGACTGGGATAACCCAACAATGCCGAGCTTGGCTGCGGAATAGTTGGCCTGACCGAAGTTGCCGATTAGTCCAGAGGTGGAGGTGAACTGGACAAAGCTGCCCGACCCCTGTTCCTTGAAATACGGCGTGGCTGCCTTGGAGACGTGAAAAGCGCCGTTGAGATGGACATCGATGACCTGTTGCCAGTCGATAGCGCTCATTTTGTGCCAGATACGATCGCGTAAAAAACCGGCGTTATTCACCACCGCGTCGATCTGCCCAAAATGTGCGACGGCGTCTTCAATGATCGACGTTGCCCCAGCCGGATCTGCAACAGAGGCGAAATTAGCGAGCGCCTTGCCGCCGGCGCCCTCGATTTCTCTGACGACTTCTGCAGCGGGTGTATCGCTTTTTTCGCCTTCTCCATCGGCTGCTGTGCCGAAGTCATTAACGACGACGCAAGCACCTTCTTTCGCGGCGGCCAGAGCGATCTCCCTACCAATACCTCGGCCCGCGCCTGTTACCGCTACTACTTTTCCGTCTAATACGCCCATGATCTATTATACCTCTCTTTATATTTTTAAGATTTTTGCACTGCAGCGGTATCGTTCCAGTGCTGCGAAATATTGAGTACTGATTCCTACTTACCGCAACGAAAAGCTACTTTTCCGCGCATCGATATGTTCGGGAACAATATCATCTTTACTGCAAGGAATTCATTTTAATTTTTTGCTGGCGGTCGCAGATCAATGTCTATTATTGCTATCCCCAAGCAAAAATAACAGTACCGGAAACAAAGTTATCATCAGCCAAATTTCCGGGCGCTATAGAGCACTACGGCTCTATCGGAAAAAAACCCTCGGTTGGAGTTTAAGCGGTAACTGCGAAATAGAAGATGAAGACTGCCATTTGGTATCGACCCATCTGTATCGTGTGTTATGTTTGTAATTGATGTTCGGTACGTTGTTAGTGCACAAAAAGTCATTTCAATCCGCCTCCGACAAATATCATGTAGACGGGCTAACAGAATGTTGATGGCATATCGACTAGCCATTAGTTATAGGTCAATTGACCTAGGCTAAATGGCTCGTTGATAAAATTCCCCATAGATCTATCATTCACCGCGATTTATGAAGGGAGAATTGACAAAGGGATATTGGGATTCAAAATCGGTTTCTAGCATCGAAAATAGCCATCGAAAATAAAAATTGAATACCGACAGGCTGGGTGTGATTTTCCATTTCATCATCGTTTGTCGGCTTAAGGAAATTTTTCTGTCTATCAGCATGAATACGTTGCAGGATAATTACCGTCAATAAAAACTAAAAAATATCATTCAGGGATAAGAAACTATGAAGATTGGCTCACAGTTCAGTGCAACACTCGGTTTACTGCTTTTGGTGATCGGAAGTGTGTTTGGCAGCAATATACCGCTTGAACATTTTGCGGCTCTACCTAAGTTTTCCCAGCCTGTTTTGTCCCCTAATGGTAAACGAATAGCGGTGACGATGACCTACAAAGGAGAGCCGTTGTTGATTGTTCAAAAGCTCAATACCCCGGACACCGCAAGTGAGCCAAAGGAGAAAGCGGTGCCTATTCGGTCGGGCGATGCTTTTTTCAATTGGTACAAATGGGGTAATGATGATCGTCTGGTTTTTAATATGCGTACGACTTTTCCAATCCAGGGAAGCTTATGGAATTTTGGTCGCCTGGGAAGCATCGGCCGCGACGGAAAAGACGGGATTATGTTCAAAATGAAGGCAAATTATCAAGGCTTCTATCGGCAACATGCAAATATTGTCAGTTTGCTGGAAAAGGATTCTAATCACATTTTGGCTGCTCTGGACGATTCCAAATCGGGCATCTCAACACCCGAAGTTGATCTCGTGGACATCAACACAGGGAAAAAGAAGCGAGTATTAAAAAACCGCAAAGGAATACAGTTCTGGTTAGCTGATCCTGACGGAAAAATAAGAATTGGTGGAAAAACTGACACTAAAGGTGGTAGCAGAAACGTGACGGTTTTCTATCGGGAAACCGAAAAAAGTTCATGGTCTGTGCTTCAAAAAATTGATTATTTCGATAATAACCGGTTGACTCCCTATCGATTTGACAAGGAAGACCGCAACATTGTGTTGGTTTCCAGCAACAATTTGGAAGATTTAGATACACAAGACGAAGGCGAGTTATCCTTGTTCCGTTTTGATTTAACGACGCGGAAAGTGCTTGGGCCTTATGAGAATAGCTTACGCGATAAAGCCGTCACGGTGGTCGAGAAAGCATTGCCCGGAATGAAGGTGAAAATCGTTTCCTCTGACAAAAATTTATCTCGTGCCATTTTTCGTGTGTATTCGGACCAAAAACCACCGGAATACTATCTGTTAGACGGCAAAGATTTTGACTTACATTACCTCGGCGCTGAATACCCCGCCTTGAAAGACGCTGATCTGGCAGTTATGGAAACGGTAAGTTATAGGGCAAAAGATAATCTGGAGATACCGGCATATTTGACTATTCCTTACGGCGCAGAGAAGGAAAAACTACCGGTCGTTATCTATCCACACGGTGGACCATGGGCTCGGGATAATTGGGGGTTCGATAACTATGTACAGTTTTTTGCGAGTCGTGGTTATGCGGTTTTCCAACCGCAATTTAGAGGCTCAACTGGGTTGGGAGCTGCGCATGAAAAGGCGGGATACGGCGAATGGGGATACGCAATTCAGGATGACATTACCGCTGGCGTAAATTGGTTGGTGGAGCAAGGTATCGCCGATCCAAATCGAATATGTATAGTCGGTTCTAGTTTTGGTGGGTATGCCGCTGCGATTGGCGTTGCGAAAACCCCAGACCTGTATCGCTGTGCAGTGAGTATCAACGGCGTGCATGATTTGGTGGCGCTAAATAACAGCAGTCGGAAAATGCTTTATAGAACGATTAATCGAGCAATGTGGAATAGCGGCGAAGAGATCGAAGCAGCGTCACCTTTTCATTTGGCGGAAAATATTACGGCACCATTATTATTGATCGGCAGTGAACTTGATACCGTCGTACCGGTAAAGCATTCCAGAAAGTTGCACGAAAAAATGTTAAAGCTAGGTAAAAAAGTTAGCTACGTGGAGCTACCCAAAGGTGAACACTTTCGAACTATCGAGGCCAACGAAATTATTAAGCTAACCGCGATTGAAAAGTTTCTCTTTGAGAATATAGGGCCGCCTAATTAAGAAAATAGCAGTGCGATAAAAAATAATTCAATCGCGCCGGTGCCTGCGCGATTGATCTCGTGGTAATAACAACATAGCTGCTCAGGAGCCGTTCTGCGGGAACTGAAAATAACCGTCGGGCAAGTCTCTATAACTTACCGATATAAACTTACCGATAGAAATTGATTTGAAGGCTTCAAAAATCAGAATTTCGAATCACTGAGTTTCGAGTGGTAATTATACGAGCAGTTTAGATTTCAATCCGCGTAAGGTAAAAAAGCACCAAGTAATACGAATTAAAATAGAATACGCCAGCGACTGGAGGATTATCCTCTCAAATTTCGACGGTATTCACTCGGCGAAATCCCAATGACTTTTTTAAACAAACGTGAAAAATACAGGGGGTCGGTATAACCTAACTGGGCACTGACTTGTTTGGCAGAATGATTGCTGGTGTCGAGCAGATAACAGGCCCGTTCCATTTTCAAATGAATAAAGTGTTTCACCGGTGATATACCCGTAAGCTTTTTGTATTTGTCAGCAAAGTGATGACGAGACAATTGAGCACATGCTGCCATCGTATCCAGATCGAGTTCGCCATGGATATTTTCCAGCATAAGACTGCGAAGTTCGTCCAGATTAAAGTTGTGTCGCTGTAGCGTATTGCTGGAACGAATTTGTAATGCCAAAAAGTAGAGGATCTGCCGAGTGAGCGCCGCCGCATAGTTGAAAACACTGTGCCGATAACCACTTTGGCGCAGACTTAGCAAGCGATTAAAGTCACTGGCGAGCAGAGGTTGCTGGCCAATCGAGGCAATCACTTGCTCGGCATTAAAGTCCAATTCTTCAATCAGTTGGTTGGCCTGCAGGCCGTCAAAGTGAACCCAGTAGATCGTCCATGGGTCTTCGTCGCTGGCCCAGTATTCGTGTGCGTGGCCGGAGGGTAATAATATAACATCGCCCTTTTTTACCTGGCCGTAAAATTCATCGGTTCGGATATGACCATTGCCGTGATCGCAGTAGATGAGCAGATTATCATTATGCTCATTTCGCAGCATTTTGTGTCCTTCAGCATTGGGGTAATAGCCGAACGATGTTGGGTAGCAGGCACGCGTTAACGGATTTTCCTGTAAATGTTTTAACATAAAGCCAGGGGTAATCTGTCTGACAGCTTTGGTGGTTAGTGGCCATTGCGATGTCGTGCTCAAAACCTGCTCCGAAAAAGCATGAAATACACCGGGTAGATTGACGTTTTAGCCTTTAGGTCTAAATAAAGACTAATAATAGCAATATAGTCCATCAAAAGGCTAAGATAGTGAATTCAGTGTTGTATCTATTGTGTGTTTTTATAGTCGGCTAATCAATGATAGCCATCAAAAGTACATGTTAACAGTCAGTTTGGAGAATAAGATGAGCGATGACAACAATTCTATAGCCCTTGAAGCGGCAGCAAATATTAAGGTTTTGATTGAGCGTTCTAAAGCCGCTCAGCAGCAGATTGAACACTACACCCAGGAACAAGTCGATGAGTTAATCACTGCCATGGTTTGGTCTGTGTGCCGTCCTGGCATTGCCGAGGAAATAGCTCAATTCACTGTCGATGAAACACAGTTGGGCAACTACGAAGGTAAGTTTTTAAAAATTTCCCGTAAAACGCGCGCTACGTTAATGGATATTATCGACGATAAATCGGTCGGTATTATTGAGGAAGACAAAGTTCGCAATATTATTAAAATCGCCAAGCCGATGGGCGTCGTCGGGGCGTTAATCCCCTGTACTAACCCGGAGGCGACACCCGTAATAAAAGCGATATCCGCCATCAAAGGGCGCAATTCGATTATTCTAGCGCCGCATCCTCGCTCAAAGTTAACCAACAAAAAAATCAGTGATTTAATGCGAGCGGCGATAAAGGCCTGCGGAGCACCGGAAGATTTGGTGATAGGTATTGATATACCTACTTTGGAAACAACCGAGGAACTCATGAAACAATGTGACCGCGTATTGGCAACCGGTGGTTCAGCAATGGTAGATGCGGCTTATTCTTCCGGTACCCCAGCGTTGGGCGTTGGTGCTGGTAACGCGGTTATCACGGTTGACGAAACGGCTGATATCGATGAAGCCGCAGAGAAAATTCGCATATCCAAAACACTAGACTTGGCCGCTTCCTGCTCGTCCGACAATTCCGTGATTGCGGTGGCATCAGTGTACGAGGAATTACTAGCGAAACTACAAGCGCAGGGCGGTTATCTTGCGGATCCACGAGACAAAGAAAAACTCGAAGCCATCATCTGGGATCACGGCCATATCGATACAAAAATTGTCGCTCAGCCGGCTACCGTATTAGCTGAAATGGCAGGCATTGATCTTCCCGAAGGCAAGAGCTTTTTTATTGTTCCCGAAACAGGTGCAGGAGCAGATTATCCGTTTTCTGGTGAGAAGATGTCGGTCGTTATGGCTTTTTATAAAGTGGCAGACATTGATGAAGCGATCGATTTAACTAATCGTATTCAAGCGTACCAGGGGCAAGGTCACTCCTGTGGAATCTACTCCTATAGCGACGAGAATATTATGAAGTTTAGTATGATTACTAAAACCTCTCGTGTCATGGTCAACCAACCGCAAGCCGCTTCCAATAGTGGGAATTTGTGGAATGGTATGCGCCAAACGTTTTCATTGGGCTGTGGCTCATGGGGCGGCAACGGTACGAATAACAATATTACCTGGCAGGACTTAATTAATGTCACCTGGATTTCAAAGCCGCTGGAGCAAAATAAAGAATTGCGCAGTGATGAAGACTTGTTTGGGAAGGTGATGACCAAGTTCAATTAATGCTGTTCATATTGCGTTTAGCTCAATAGCTAAAATAGGGTATTTTATTCTATGGATTTTACACTCAACGAAGATCAGCAGGCCTTTCAAGATACGGCCCGTGCTTTTGCTAAGGAGCAAATGGCTCCTTTTGCTGGCGAGTGGGACGAGAAGAAAATTTTCTCGAAAGAGTTGTATGCAAAAGCGGGTGAGTTAGGGTTTTGTGGATTATATACACCTGAACACGCCGGTGGGATGAATCTTTCGCGCCTCGATACATCAATTGTGTTGGAAGAGCTGGCTGCGGGGTGTACGTCTACAGCTGCGTTTATGTCTATTCACAATATGGCTACCTGGATGATTGCGCAGTGGGGAAGAGAGTCAGTGGTCGAGCATTGGTGCGGCGATCTTACCCAGGGTCAAAAACTGGCTTCCTATTGCCTTACAGAACCGGGGGCCGGCAGTGATGCAGGCTCTTTGCGCAGTACCGCTAAAAAGCAGGGCAAGCAATATCTACTCAATGGTAGCAAGATGTTTATCAGTGGCGCTGGGGATACCGATATTCTGGTAGTTATGGCGCGAACCGGTACGCAGGAAGAAGGCTCGGCGGGTATTTCTGCCTTTGCAGTCCCCGCACAGCTAGACGGTATTCAGTACGGGAAAAACGAAGCTAAAATGGGCTGGAATTCTCAACCGACACGCGCGATTAGTTTTGAGAATGTGATAGTGAATGAAGAAAACTTGCTCGGCGAGGAAGGTGAAGGTTTCAAAATTGCTATGCGCGGCCTCGACGGTGGCCGCATTAATATTGCGACTTGCTCGATCGGTGCGGCGCAGGCATGCATCAATCACAGTCAAGCTTATATGTTAGAGCGACAGCAATTCGGTAAACCGCTGGCCGCTTTTCAGGCTCTGCAATTTAAGCTGGCTGATATGGTCACTGAATTAATTGCCGCACGGCAAATGGTAAGACTCGCGGCCACTAAGTTGGATGCAAATGATCCAGATAAATCAACCTATTGTGCGATGGCAAAACGTTTCGCCACCGACGCAGGCTTCAATATTTGCAATGAAGCGATGCAGTTGCACGGTGGTTACGGCTACTTGAAGGAATTTCCGCTCGAACGTTTCATGCGCGATGCACGGGTCCATCAAATTCTCGAGGGAACGAACGAGATTATGCGGGTTATTACAGCGCGAAGACTTTTCGAAGAGGGTGCTACTGAAGCATTACGATAAGATATCTCGCTATTTTAAAAGCGGTAACTTCCTCTAACTACACTAATAGTAATAATAGAAAATGAGACAGAATGATGAGCGATTTGTTGAAACTCGAAGTACGTGGTCACGTTGCTATAGTAACGATGAATAACCCTCCAGCGAATACTTGGACACCGGAGAGCTTGGGTTCACTGAAAGATATTGTTGGAAAATTGAATGAGGATAAAGAAAACTATTCCTTGATAATTGCTAGCGACAGCGAAAAGTTTTTCAGCGCAGGAGCAGATCTCAATCGATTTAATCACGATGACAAGGCCCAGTCCTTCGAATTTTCTTTAGCTTTTGGCGAGGCCTTTGAAGCTCTAACGAATTATCAAGGGGTTTCTATCGCGGCTATCACCGGCTTTGCCATGGGCGGCGGACTGGAGGTTGCCTTATCCTGCGACGTAAGAATTTGTGAAGAACAGGCCCAAATGGCACTTCCTGAAGCCTCTGTTGGCTTGTTGCCCTGCGGACTCGGTTCACAGCAATTGTCGTGGCTAATTGGTGAGGCCTGGGCCAAGCGTATGATGTTATTAGGTGAGCGAATAAAAGCCCCGCAAGCTGAGAGAATTGGTTTGGTCAGTGAGGTAGTCGACACCGGTACGGTGTTGGAAAAAGCACTTGAATTGGCTGCTAAGGTAGAAAACCAGTCTCCAACTTCGGTTCGTTACTGTAAGAGCCTAATTATGGAAGCGCGAGGTGGCGATATGAATTCTGCTTTCAGTAAAGAGCGCGAACAGTTTGTAAAACTATGGGACACCAAAGATCAAAAAGAAGGTGTGGCCGCCTTTGTCGATAAGCGTAAAGCACAGTGGAAGAATTGTTGATGACCAGCCCTGTATTGTTTAAAAGCATTGCCACTGCCAACGGAAAGTTCATCGGGCAAGCTGTTTTAAATGTTGAAGGAACCTTAAACTCTTTAACACTGGAGATGGTTGATCTGTTATCGGCCCAGCTAGCGCTGTGGCAGTCAGATGATTCTATCGTGGCGGTTTTGATTAGAGGCGCAGGGGAGAAAGCGCTTTGCGCTGGCGGTGATGTGCAGGCTTTGCATCATTCTGCCGTGAGTCGGCCCGGCGGTCCCTGTGAATATGCAGAAACGTTTTTTGAGCGTGAGTACAGGCTCGATTATTTATTGCACAACTACCTTAAGCCGACGATCGTTTGGGGCCACGGAATTGTGATGGGGGGTGGTCTTGGTATATTAGCTGCCTGTAACCATCGTATCGTTACTGAAAAAACCCGCATCGCCATGCCCGAGGTGACTATTGCCTTGTTTCCCGATGTCGGTGGCAGTTATTTTCTCAATAAAATGCCAGGTCACTGTGGCCGCTTCCTCGCATTGACCGCCGCATCGATAAATGCGGCAGATAGTCTCTACGCTGGACTGGCGGACTATTTTATTTGCCACGAACAATACGGAGAACTGTCCGAGTTATTGCTGCAATTGCCCTGGAGTGGCGATAAAGTCGATGATGATCGCTTAGTTAGTCGCGCTGTCAATGAGCTGCACCGGACAGCCATTGAACACATGCCTCCAGGTAATCTCGAAAGTCATCAAACCCAAATTGACCAGCTGTGTGTTGGTGATGATGTCGAAATGATAGCCGGTCGAATCACCGAATTGGACGCCGATGAAAAATGGCTTTTAAAAGCTAAATCCGGTTTGTCCGGCGGCTCTCCTTTGGCGATAAAATGGATTTTTAAACAACTGAACCTAACAAAAAACCTGTCACTTAAAGATATTTTTCGCTCGGAATTGTTGTTGGGCACCAATATCATGCGACACCCCGAGTTTGCAGAGGGTGTGCGAGCCTTGTTAATCGACAAGGATCAAGCTCCGAAGTGGCAAATTGCCGAACTGAGCGCTGTTAGTGAAGAAGCTGTTGCTGCCTTTTTCAAAGCGCCCTGGCCAGAAAACCCGCTGGCCGACTTATAACTAATTTGAGGAAATATTATGGCTAAGCGCGTCGCATTTGTTGGGCTGGGAAACATGGGCAGCGGCATGGCCGCCAACTTAGTAAAAAGTGGTTTTGAGGTGAAGGCATTTGATCTGTCGGAATTGGCGACTACCCAAGCTAGGGACAATGGGTGTTATATTGCATCGACTGCCGCAGAGGCCGTCGTCGATGCAGATTTTGTTGTAACGATGTTGCCCAATGGCAGCATTGTAGAAACGGTCTACATCGGAGACGAAAACGCCAAGGGTCTATTGGACTCGATTCCCGAAACGGCGCTTATTCTGGACTGTTCAACCATTGCACCCATTAATGCCCGTACAGTTGGATCGGCTGCAGCAGCAAAATCACGTCGCTTCGTAGACGCACCGGTGTCCGGTGGCGTTGCGGCCGCGGCCGCGGGTACTCTGGCCTTTATGGTGGGTGGCAGCGAAGCTGATTTTGAAGATTCCAAAACAGTATTGACGGCCATGGGCAGCAATATTTTCCGGGCTGGCGATGTCGGTGCGGGTCAGGCAGCTAAAATCTGTAACAATATGCTGCTGGCTGTGCATATGGCCGGTACAGCCGAAGCATTACAACTGGGTGTCGATAATGGACTTGATCCGGTCGTTCTTTCAGAAATCATGTTAAAAAGCTCAGGTTGCAATTGGTCTTTGGAAAAGTACAACCCAATGCCTGGTGTGATGGACGGTGTACCTGCGAGTAATCATTATGAGGGTGGCTTTTTGGTAGACCTGATGTTGAAAGATTTGGGTTTGGCGATGGAAGCATCCCTGCGAAGCCAATCATCAGTACCAATGGGTGCAGCGGCACGAAACCTGTTTAATCTGCACAAACACTCCGATGGTGAGGATAAAGGGAGCAAGGACTTTTCCAGCATCCAGCAATTCTATTCAAAATCGTAGTCATTCGTCTGCTTGAGAAGAAGCTAACAGCATAAACGTCTCTGCCCGTGGCTGTTTTAGCTTTTACCGAAAGTATTCGAGGTGCGGCGATAATGAACAGGCTCGACACTGCCGCACATTGGTTGACAAAATGCATGCATGCAGGAACGGCGGATAATAAAAGACACCATTGTGAAAAAACCATATCTTACTCGGGTATTTTGTCAGTGGCCGCCGCGAGAGCCCGGATATAGGAAGGCCCGATAGAGCAACAGCCACCGAGCATCGTCGCCCCTGCATCAATGCAACGCTTCGACATTTCCACAAAATGGCGTTCGTCCAGTTCCTCCCGATTGCTCAAATTGATGTCATTATCCAAGGTCCACTCGCGATCGATGTGGTCGGTACGGTTGGGATAACAGCCCAGTGGTTTATCAGTCAGCGGCTGCAATTGGCGAAGTGCGGCCTCGATCGACTCGGGAAAAGCACAGTTGAACAGGTAGCCCGCAACGTCCAAATCCCCCAGGGCATTGAATGCATCCTCAACTGATTCGCCACTGCGCAGACCTGCGCCTGGTGTCTCGTTCAAAGTCCAGGAAACATAGACAGGCTTACTTCCACCGTAAGTAAGCGCTTGCGTACAAGCAGTGACTGCTTCCTGGGCAGTCGACATTGTTTCGCAGAAATAAACGTCGACGTAATGGCGAAGCGCTTCAGCAAGGTTTCGGTATATGGGCAGAGCCTTGTTTACTGGCGGCACGAGGTCGGGACGATAGGACTCCGACAGTGGCGGCATGGAACCGGCGACCAATACGTCTTCACCCGATTCCGTGGCCGCGCGTCTCGCCAGTTCACCGCCGAGACGAGTCAGTTCAATATAACGATCTTCCATACCCTCTTTGGCGAGATAGTGTGGAACGGTGGAGTAGGTATTGGTGATAATTATTCTCGCGCCGGCTGCAATGTATTCTTTGTGAATATCAACGACCAGCTGCGGACAGTCAATCAGGGCATTGGCCGACCACAGCCCGGAATTAGCGTCTTTCAGCCGCGCGGCAATCTCGTCGCCCATACCCCCATCCAGCAGTGTTATTGTCATAGAAAGTCCCTCCATTCCGGCTTCGAAAACCAACCGAGTTGTTGAAAAATACAATAGGAGCTTAGCCAGCTGAACCGACTTTTGCTCAATTCAGCGAATGCTTATCGACTGACAACCTCTGGATCTTTTATGTGGCGTTTTAGTAGCGCCGCGAATGCGACTCGCCCAATTCCGAATCTCACCAAATCCTGTTGTGCAAATCGTGCTGCGTCATCTGAGATAGGCCGTGGATTTTTGGTTTTCATATGAACTTCTGCCACCCGTTCCATATGCACAAAACTGCCAACCGCTTCGGCGACGCTGTTTCCACCGGTTAGTAGTCCGTGGTTACGCAATATAATCGCTCGATTATCGCCCAACGCTGTAGCGATCCGTTTGCCGGCAATAACACTTTGAACCTGTACTTCTTCATCATCAAATAAGGCATGATCTTCAAAAAAGATGCAGGATTCCTGTGATATCGGATCAAACAGACGCGCTTCAGACGAAAAAGGTGTACCCCATCCAGTATGAACATGCACGGCACTGACAAGGTCAGGCCTCGCTTCGAGAATAGGTTGATGAATATAGTAACCGGCTATATTGACCGCCCCCTCACCTTCGGCCAACGTGCCATCCGGCGCAACGAGTACCAGGTCCGATACTTTTACTTCGTCGTAGGGAACACCATATTTCAGCATCCAAAAGCAATCTGTGCGAATAGGGTCCCGGGCACTAATATGGCCATCACCCAAATCCCCCCATTTCATAGCCGCTAATAGTCGGTAACCGAGGGCGCAATCTCTTTTCCGCCTTGCTTGAATTTCCTCTACCGTTCGATTTTTTGCTTCAACTGGCGCTTTTTTCAGTTCAGACACGTGTTAGATTCCTGTGAATTTTTGTGAAGCCTAGACTACCATCGGTACGGAGTTAAAAGCACCCATATTGATTGAGCAAAAGAAGATGTCGGGTCAAATCCGGACCTATAGCGACATCGAACGTTGTTTTGAAGCCTGGGTTTCAAGCCAACAAGGATTTTGCAGATTGCACAGTGCTGCAAGGACAGCAGTCAACGAGACCGCGACCACTTTCGGATAAAACAAGATTATTTCTCCGCTAAATCATTTTTTCCAAACCACCGGTAAACGTTTCCTGCAGCGTCGTGGCCATAGCTTGGCAAGCGGCAGATAGGGGGTAACGACGGCGAGTTATCAGCCCAACTTGTTGCCGTATGCAGGGTTTTACGAGCGGTAAACAGTGAGCTCCCAGCTCATTCATTTGCTGTCGACACAAGGAGGGCACCACGCTAACGCCGAGTCCACTCGTTACCATTCGACCAATAGTAACCAATTGATGAGTTTCAAAGGCGGGTGCTAGCGACAAACCCTCACTGGCAAATTCGCTGCTAATCAGTTGCCGAACGCGCGAAGGGGCTTGCAGCGTAATAAAGTCATATTCCAGCAATTTACTGGCACTCACCTCATTTTGTTTTAACAACGGATGTCCGGTAGGAAGAACCGCGACGAAACGATCCTCAAATAGCGGAGAAAATAGTAAATCATCGTTTTCCCCCGGATCAAAACTAATGCCCAGTTCCACACGACCACTGCGAACCATAGCGACGACTTCTTCGGCAATCACATCGTTAAGAGCAATTTTTACGGCGGGGTAACTGTCCTTGAAATGACGAATGGCAATGGGCAATTGATTACTGGCAAACGATGGCATCGCTGCGATGCTGATCTTACCCTCGCGCAAGGCAAAACGGTTGTGTAAGTTATCTAAAGCACCGTCCCAGTCTGCCAGTAAGCCGAGAGCTACCGGATAAAAACTCTCTCCTTCTGGTGTCAGGGCGAAGGTGCGGGTCGTACGGATTAAAAGCCGGCCCCCTATGGTAGTTTCAAGCACTTTAATGGCGCTACTTAAGGCAGGCTGTGAAAGATGAATAACGGCGGCAGCTTCCGCGAAACTGCTTGACTGAACAACGGCGACAAAAGCGCGCACTTGTTTTAGTGTGACGTTAATGGGGGGTGATCTTTGATTCATTGTTCTGTGACCAATGGTTCTGTGACCAATGGTTCTATGGCCAATAGTTCTATGATTAATTGTTCTCTGTTTAATTGTTCCATAAAATCTATTAATTGATCGAAAGTATTCATTTGATTAATATAATCGCCTGGCGCATCGTTGGCAACAAACAAGATACGTAGGTACCTGAAAGATATCTTCCGTAAAGGTTAAGAGTACGGTGAACCCTGACTTTTATTATTAAGGAGCGTGGCCAATGGCTGGTTTTGACAAAGTAGTGAACAGTTACGAGCAAGCATTAGATGGGCTAGAAGATGGTATGACTGTCCTAGCGGGCGGATTTGGTCTCTGCGGAATCCCCGAAAATCTGATCAACGAGATCAAGCGCAAAGGCTGCCGTGACTTAACCGTTGTATCTAATAATTGCGGTGTAGACGGCTTTGGTCTGGGAATTTTGTTAGAAGACAGGCAGATCAAAAAGATGGTGTCTTCCTATGTGGGTGAAAATGCGCTATTTGAAAAGCAATTACTCGCCGGCGAATTAGAAGTTGAACTCACCCCCCAAGGTAACCTTGCGGAAAAAATGCGCGCTGGTGGCGCGGGAATCCCTGCCTTTTACACCGCCACCGGATTTGGTACACCGGTCGGTGACGGAAAAGAAATCCGTGAATTCAATGGCCGGCAGTACATTTTGGAAGAATCCATCACCGGCGATTTTGCCATCGTCAAGGCTTGGAAGGCAGATCGCTTCGGAAATTTGGTGTTTCGCCATACGGCGCAAAACTTTAACCCCCTAGCGGCAACTGCCGGCAAAATTACGGTCGTTGAAGTAGAAGAAATCGTTGAACCGGGTGAATTAGACCCAGCCCATGTTCATACGCCCGGTATTTACGTAAACCGACTGATCCAGGGTAACTTTGAAAAACGTATCGAACAACGCACCGTGCGCAGCGCATAAGGAGAACCATCATGGCTTTAACTCGTGAACAACTGGCGCAACGTGTAGCGCGCGAACTACAAGACGGTTATTACGTAAATTTAGGTATCGGCATTCCAACCCTGGTGGCCAACTATGTTCCCGACGGCATCGAAGTCATGCTGCAGTCTGAAAATGGCTTGTTAGGTATGGGACCTTTTCCGACTGAGGAAGAGATTGACGCCGACCTCATCAACGCCGGAAAACAAACGGTGACTACCATCAAAGGTTCATCGATTTTTGATAGCGCTGAATCCTTTGCTATGATTCGCGGCGGCCATGTAGATTTAACGGTACTCGGTGCCTTCGAAGTCGACGTTAGTGGCAATATTGCCAGCTGGATGATACCCGGTAAACTGATCAAGGGTATGGGTGGCGCTATGGATCTTGTCGCCGGTGCCGATAACATTATCGTCACGATGACACACGCCAGCAAACATGGCGAATCAAAACTCTTACCTCAATGTACTTTGCCCCTCACCGGTGCGGCCTGTATTAAGAAGGTGGTTACTGACTTAGCCTACATTGAGATTGCCGACAATAAATTCTGGTTAAAAGAGCGCGCTCCGGGTGTCAGTGTTGACGACATCATTAAGCTCACGGCTGGTGAACTGGTCGTACCGGAAGTTGTGCCCGAGATGACCTTTTAACGAGAATCAACGGTTTCTAAAGCATTGTAATGATTCTAAAACAAACTAAAACACGGTAGCCACTGGAGAATTGAAATGGTTGTAAGTTCTGACCGCAAGGTCGTCATTGTCGATGCGGTTCGTACCGCATTAGGTAATTTTAATGGAACCTTAGCGTCGGTCCCTGCTCATAAACTGGGAGCCAAAGTCATTACCGCGCTACTTAATCAAACAGGGGTCAATGGCGACCAGATTGACGAGGTGATTTTAGGGCAGGTGCTGACGGCTGGTGCCGGTCAAAACCCCGCACGACAGGCGGCTATCGAAGCCGGACTGCCCGATACCTGCCCCGCGATGACCATTAACAAAGTGTGCGGTAGTGGTTTGAAAGCGGTACACCTTGCCGCGCAGGCGATTCTGTGTGGCGACGCCGATATCATTATTGCGGGCGGACAGGAGAACATGAGTTTGTCTCCCCATATTTTACCCAAATCTCGCAATGGCCAAAAAATGGGTGAATGGACCTTAAAAGACACCATGCTCGAAGATGGTTTATGGGATGCTTTTAATGATTATCATATGGGCGTTACCGCCGAAAATGTCGCTAGGAAATATGACATCAGTCGTCAACAACAGGACGAATTTGCTGCCGCATCGCAAGACAAAGCGTTGCAGGCGATAGAACAACATAAATTCGATGATGAAATTGTTCCCGTGGAGATTCCACAACGGCGCGGAGACCCTGTTGTATTTGCTGTCGATGAATTTCCTCGCGCTGGCACGACGGCAGAAAGTTTAGCTAAATTGCGGCCAGCGTTTGAGAAAGAAGGCAGCGTGACCGCTGGAAACGCCTCTGGAATCAATGACGGCGCAGCGGCGCTATTGATCATGAGTGAAGAAAAAGCGACGGCACTGGGGCTCGAACCCTTGGCGACTATTTCCGCCTATGCCAGTGCCGGTGTGGACCCCGCCATTATGGGCACAGGTCCAATTCCCGCGTCGAAGAAGTGCCTCGAGAAGGCTGGTTGGAGCATTAGCGATCTTGATTTGATAGAGTCAAATGAGGCGTTTTCCGCTCAATCCTTAGGAGTGAACAGTGAGCTGGAATGGGATACCAACATTGTTAACGTCAACGGCGGGGCAATTGCGTTAGGACATCCAATAGGCGCTTCGGGTGCGAGAGTTCTGGTAACGCTTCTTCATGAAATGAAACGCCGTGATGCGAAAAAAGGACTTGCGACACTGTGCATCGGCGGGGGTCAGGGTGTTGCCATCGCTGTTGAGCGATAATCGCTGATCGCGCTTGGGTGATGCGGGAATCATTTCCCGCATCCTGTTTCAAGCGTCTAGTTTTTGGTATCTAGCTGAATCTTTCTATTGAGCCTGATGGGTATCGATCACTTCTCTTGCCACTCGCATAGCGGAAAGTGCTGCCGGATAACCACAATACGCTGCTGCGTGCATAATAATTTCGCGAATCTGTTCCGGGCTGACTCCATTGTTGAAAGCGCCGCGAATATGACCTTTTAACTCTCCGTGGGCTTGTAGAGCTATTAACATCGATACCGTTACGATGCTGCGGGTCTTGCGGTCCAAGCCGTCGCGGGCCCAAACTCCCCCCCAGGCGTGTTCCATAGCAGCCGCTTGCAGAGGCAAATCAAATTCAGTGGCATTGCCTAGGGATGCATCCACATGGTCAGAGCCCATCACTTCACGACGGATTTTCTCGCCGGTATTCTGATCTTCAATACTCATAAAATGTCCTGTTAGACGTTAAATAACACGTATCCGAAAAAATCGACTGTACATCCAGTCCGTTAATAAAACCGTCAAAAAAACCGATAAACGAGAGTCTTGCCAGCGCTGGAATATAGGCGTATCGCGACACATTTTGAAGCACTATCTATCATCCGGGCACAATTTCTGAGCCTGTTATGTTTTCGTCACGTTGCTTAACTGACCGTGCTGCCGCGATGAACCTCTTTATCGCGAAGCTAAAAAAAATAAGGCAATCTACTGCGTCTAATCTGCTTCCAGGGCTTGAGTTGGATTGAGCTGCTGTTGTTTTACGGTTTCTTTCCCCTGTACCTGTTGAGCGGCTGGAAGAGATGTTTGCTCTGACAATTGTTGAGTTGACTGCCGAGTGGGTTTTTTCAGGAAAAGAATCATTATTGCGCTAATGATATTAGCGCTGCCGACAGCCAGAATGGCGCCATCATAGTTGCCGATCCTATCGAAATAATAGGATGTACCGAGCGGTGCGGCGGCGGTCAGTAATATCGTAAAAGGCAGGGCGGCGCTCCTTACAGCACCGAGATAACGACGCCCAAAGAAGGACGCCCAGATAACTTCCTGTAACGGAATCATGCCACCCCAACCAAATCCTAATAAGGCAAAACCGGTGATGATGCCGGGCAAGGATCCGGACTGCGCCATAGAGACAATCAAAAAAAGTGACGTGCCTGTGATACCTGCGCTGACGGAGGCCAGCGGTTTGGGTTGGAGCCCATCGATTAGCCAGCCCCAGATGGGTTTTGACAACAATGCGGGTACCGAGGCGACGGTTATCATGAGAGCTGCGCTGCTCCGATCGTAACCCGCATCGGTCATAAACGGCACGGTTTGCAATAACATCACCTGGATAGTAATACCAAACATGCCGAAGGCCAGTACCAGCCAATAGAAAGTCGAATTGCCCAGGGCTTGCCTTCGGGTCATGGACTGGTTGAAGTCATCTACCGCTTTTTGAGTTAATCCGCTGTCTACATCTTTTTGACTGCGACCGTCGGGATTTAAACCATAATCTTCCGGGGCGCGGCGCATGGCAAGGGAAGCCGGAATGACGAGTATCAGGGTTCCCACCGATAACATTTGCCAGGCGATACGCCATCCGTAATTATCTATTGCCCAGGTGGCAAAAGGAGTCAGCAGCACACCCGCAAATGAAATACCCATGGCAGCGAATGCAACGGCTCTACCCCTGAAATCAACAAACCATTTAGCCAGGGTTACATTAACCACCAGGTTGCCCATCAGGGCTGCGCCAAGTGTTAATGCGATGCCATTGAGCACGATCCAATGCCATAACGTGTGAACCAGACTGAGGGCGAACAGGGACGCAGCAAGTATGACGGTACCTGCCAACATAAAGCCACGGGCGCCTTTGCGGTCAACCAACCCGCCAATGAAAAAGCCGGTGAATGCCATCACCACCTGTCCGATTGAGCGTGGCAGTGTGAATTCGGCGCGCGTCCAGTCCAGTTCTGTGATCATGGGGATCATAAAGGGACCAATCACGTAATTCTGTGCGCCGACTGCGACAAACTGCGCCACAAATGCTGCCAGAATTAACCGGTATCCATAATAAGTTTGACGCAAAAATTCTCTCCTAGCATTGTGCGGGGTGGCAATAGATCACCAAGGGCACAACTTAGCTCAAAAGGCCTTCCGGCGGTTTTTATCGAGATATCGGCTCGGTTGTCAAAAGCCGCTGAAAGACTCGTGAACGATACTATCGCTTTATGATGAAAAACGACCATCACTGATAACAGCATCAAAGTCAGCCAGAATGGCTGCACTGCGAGCTGTATAATCTTGCCGAATTTCCGGATTTGTGAATATATAGAACCGATTTTCGGCGACACAGTCCAGCGCCCAGTCCGCAATAGTGTCGGGATTCAGCCCATTTTCGATCAATTCATTCATGCCTTTGTAACCCATATTCTTAGCGGGTTCATCGGTTGTCGATGTTAGTGAAGGGCGGTCGAACATCGCACTGTGGATGCCCGTCTTCACGTAGCCCGGACAAAGCACACTGACGCCAATATTATCGGCGGCCACTTCATCTCGCAAAGATTCGGAATACCCAACGACGGCAAATTTTGATGCCACATAGGGCGCAACTCCAGCCTGTCCCATAAGGCCTGCCATAGATGCCGTGTTAAGAAAATGCCCCCCCTCACCTTGCTCTCGCAAAATCGGTGTGAACACTTCAACGCCATGAGCTACTCCGATAACATTGATGTCCAAAACCCATCGCCAGTCTTCCATCGGGATTCGACCTGGCTTGCCGCCCATAGGAACCCCTGCGTTGTTCGCCACGATATGGACTTTGGCAAAGCGATCCAGCGTGGCTTGTGCTGCGGCTTTCACTGAATCAAAATTGCTCACATCGCAAACCACTGACGCTACATCCGCGCCGGTAGTCCGTAAACTATCCTCTGCCCGAGCCAGGTTTTCCGCATTCTTATCTGCCAGCATTATTTTTGCTCCTCGTCCGGCAAATGATTTAGCTAAAGAGTACCCAATGCCGCTGGCAGCCCCCGTAATAAATGCAACACGACCTGTGATATCTGTCATATATTTTCTACCTTTGAATGGTTCCAGCGGATCTCACTGGCAACTCATGTTTAATTCGAAATTTTTGGCCCGATGTGGCCTGGTACGTCAATAAGAAATCCATTACTGGAGAGGCATCACAAGCGCGAAAGATGCTCTCGCACAAACTCCATGCGGTCTTTACCCCAGTAGAGCTCCTCCCCAATGATGATTGACGGAACGCCAAAAACACCTTTATCTAATGCTTTGTTGGTTGAATTAATTAATGCCTGGCGTACAGAGTCGCTTTCAGAGCAGTCTTCAAACTCTTGCGGGTCGACATCTAAAGACGATGCGATCTTGCGCAAAGCTTCGTATTCGCCGATGCTGCCATCACTACGCTCCCAATAGGCGGCAAATATTTCGCGGATGAAGTCGGCCTCTTTTCCCCACTGCCGCATTGCAATGGCGCCGCGGAGCGCACGACTCGTCTTGATTGGAAACGCTGCGGGAACACTAAAAGGCAAATCATATTTTTTTGCCCATCTCATGAGATCGTCCCGCCGATTTGTCAGCTTAGCTCGTGGCTCATCCATCAAAACGTAGTTGTTCGATTGAAATACGTGGCCCACATTGAAGGGATGCCAGTGGATTTTTGCACCATATTGCTGTGCAATAGGCTCTAATAGTTTGATTGCGAAATAGGAATTGGTTGAGCCAAGATCCCAATATAAATCGATCTGCGGAGCCATTTTTGTCACCTCAAATTTGTTATTTTTTCAAATTAATATCGAATATGCTTATAAGCATCGCCCCGTGATCAAGTACATGTTCGTTTTTCCACTGGTGGAATAGGGGGCCAGTAATGCGATTATCGATGGCTAGGGTCGAGTTTAACTTTCGCTTTCGGCCGACCAATGATGTCTTCGGCTCCGCGTTATATTTTTATTCTGTTACCTCAACCAACGTCATCATTCCCAATGCAGAATGTTCGAGTAAGTGGCAGTGCAACATCCATTTACCGGTGTCGACAGGAACAACGCCAACCTCAATAGAGGAATCATAATCCAGCAATGCCGTGTCTCTATAGAAAGGCTCGTTCACCTCGACTCCATCCCGACTCAATACCTTATAAAACATGCCATGGATATGGATAGGATGATACAAGCCCGTTCCATTGGTAAAACGTAAGTGATAAAACTCGTGTTTTTTAAGCTGCGTTACCTCATGTTCACCGTATTGTTTGCCGTTAATCTCAAAATAGGCACCAGGACCAGAATTCCACAAAACCCCAAGGTTTATCTTAGTATCAAAATGGTAGGTGAAATCCACGGGCGTCTCTAATGCGCCTTCCCAACTGGGTATGCGGCTGTGCACTGGAATAGGGAATTTTTTTAAGTCGTCAGCCTTTCCTGAAATTCTGATCGTCGCCAATATGGCTGGACCCTCATGAACATCATCCTCTGCTTCTCTGTGGAAAAAAGTATTGCTGACCTCTACGAGCTCACTAGCATTCAAATTGTTAGAAATGGTCAAATCTATATCAATCCTATTTCCCGGTGCAATAACGAAATTGTCGACATCGAGTGGCTGTCCGGTAATATTTCCATCTACCGCAAAAATCTTTGCGTCAGAACCCTTAAATGAGAGGCTGTAGTTACGTGCATTTGAGCTGTTGATAATACGAATTCTTACTCGTTCTCCCGAGCGGGCCGTGTACGCTGGTTGTTCTTTGCCATTGACTGAGAGCAGGTTACCCAAGCGCCCTCCTGTATCTAAGGCCCGTTTACTAAAACTTTCATCAATGGCTCCGTCTTCGTCTAGCAGCCAATCATCGAGAACCCAAACCCACTCCTGATCATAAACGGGATCTGTTGGGGACTCGACAATTAACACGCCGTATAAACCGCGCTCCACTTGCTCGTGAGATCGCATATGGGGATGGAACCAATAGGTGCCGCTGTCGAGCGCTTTAAATCGGTATTGAAAGGTCTCTCCCGGTGCGACTGGCTTTTGTGTTACTCCGGGAACCCCATCCATATCGTTGGGGACACGGACACCGTGCCAATGAATCGTCGTTGCTTGCGGCAATTCATTTTTAAAGGAAATGCTAATCATCTCGCCTTGTTTGACTCTCAAGACTGGGCCCGGAATCTGGCCATTATAAGCCCACACATTCGTTGCTTTGCCGTTGCCTATGACTAGTTCCGTAGATGTTGCCGTCAGTTCAAACTGTCTCACTTCATTGCTGCTCGGAGCTGATCCCAAGAATAAATCGTAGTCTTTTACAAAGATGTCTTTATCAGCGCTAACGATCGGTCCGTAGCAGATTATGCCCACCGTGACTGAGAGAAAGCTCAGTTTTCGAAGGTGAATCAATGTTAGAAGCTGCCTAACTAGTTTCATGTAACTAAATTCTCTTTATTCTTCGTTGTGATGAAGTTTCTGAAATACCCGCTTAGGTAGTAATAGCTAGTAGGTACTAGCTTTTGGCCACAATCGCCTATGCATCGAAGCCTACAGGTCTTTCTAACAAGTGACAGCATCCCTTCTAGCTGCTTTGCGATAGCCTTAAAACTGATGCCTTGTACAAGCCTTGAAAAGGCAGCGACCGGACCAGTCGGCTGTACCTCCGGACCAGCGTAGCACGTTTTTCGTAATGAATTTGCTGCGGACATACCGGCTTTCGTTAGAGCTATTGTGAGGCGGTCAAAATTGCCGGTCCTGCGGCTGAGAGAAAAGCATCCAACAAAGCGGATTCATTCCAGTTCTAACCACAGTCTGGCCAGACCGCCTTTGTACTTAATGTGGGAAAACTCTAACCGTTCGTCTTATAGTCAATACGAATGTCTAGAAAGGCGCCCGCCTTCAAGGCTTTTTTCTTTTTTATAGCGATGTACGCTCTCGGTGAAGTCGCTGAAATACCTATGACTGGAACGACTATGAATGCTGCCAAGCACTACCTGAATACGCTAAATGCCGACTATCTGGCTGTTCATCGCCGTAAAGAAGATCTGTTTTGGACGACTTACATGGGCACCAGTGATGATCATAAAGGGTCCGCCGAGGCAGAATCGTCATGGGTGGCCTTTATCTCGAATACTGACCGGTTGACGGAAATCCGCGCTCAACTGGATGGTATGACTGAGGGTGACGATGCGGCTACGAAAGTCGGCTTGCAGGGTTGGTTGGCACTGTTTGAAGCCAATGTGCTGGAAACAGAAGCGGCAAAGAGCCTCAAGGCTGAATTGATAAAAGCAGAAGGTGAGCTGTTTGAAGCGCGGCAGGCTTACACGATGACTTATGTTGACCAAATGGGAGAGACTCAGGAAGGTTCTTCCCCTGTTCTGTCCGCCAATATTGGCAGTAATGAAAATGAATCTGTGCGTGAATCGTCTCACCAAGCGCTCTTGGATCTGGAACAATGGGTATTAAACAACGGCTTTATTGAACTGGTTAAGCTGCGAAATCAATTTGCTAAAGCACAGGGTTATCGGACATTTTTTGATTACTCGGTTCAAAAGACAGAGCAAATGAGTACTGAAGAATTGTTTGTCATCCTGGATGATTTTGAACAGCGCACACGAGACGGCAATTTAGACAGTATTCAAGCGTTGCGAGAGAAGCACGGTGAGAGCGCTTTGAAAGCTCATAACTTCCGTTTCACCTGGGGAGGCGACTCGACGCGGGAGTTAGACCCCTATGTGCCTTTTTCAAAGTCACTCCGGCAGTGGGTGGATTCATTTAGTCGGCTAAACATCGACTACTCCGAGGCTGTATTAACCTTGGATCTACTCGATCGAAAGGGTAAATATGCCAATGGATTTTGTCATGCTCCCGTCCCGGCATTTTATGATCAGTCGCAATGGGTTCCTGCAGTAGTGAATTTTACCAGTCTGGCGAAACCGTCGCAGGTGGGTAGTGGTTACGATGGTTTGGGCACCCTGTTTCACGAGGGCGGTCACGCGGCTCACTTCGCAAACGTTAAAATGAACGCGCCGTGTTTTTCCCAGGAGTTTGCGCCTTCTTCCATGGCTTTTGCGGAAACACAATCGATGTTTCTCGATAGCCTGATTACCGACGGGGATTGGTTAAAGTTATACGCAAAAGATAAAGACGGTAATGTTATTCCCGACAGTATCATCGAAAAAGGCATCAGTGAGCGACAACCCTTCAGATCCTATGGCGAGCGCGGCATACTGGTCGTGCCTTATTTCGAAAGAGCGCTCTATGAATTGGAGGAGGACCAGCTAAACGCAGAATCAATTACCTGTCTTGCGCGCGCGATGGAACTAAAAATACTCGGTCTTAAAACAGCCACCAGGCCTTTGCTATCGATTCCTCATCTACTGTCGGACGAATCGGCCTGTTCTTACCAGGGTTATTTAATGGCTAATATGGCGGTTTATCAGACTCGAGCCTATTTCATCGAACGATTTGGATATCTGACCGACAATCCGGAGATTGGCCCATTGCTCTCAGAGCACTACTGGAGACCGGGAAACAGTATTAGCCATGATGCGTCCATTCGCGCGCTGACGGGAGAGGGCTTTAATGCCAAATTTCTAGCTGATGAATGTAACCTGAGTACGACTCAAGCCTGGGAGCGTGAGCAGAGAAAGATCGCACAGGCGAAAACGCGAGTTGTTCCGGCGACGCAAAAACTCAACGCTAGCATAAGGGTCGTTGACGGCGACAAGGTTCTTGCCAGTAACGAAGTGTCGAATGAGACAATGTGTGAAGAATTTGAACGCTACGTTGAGGAAACATAGGGTTGAAGAAGCATCAAGTTGAAGAGATTTAGGTAAGCCCGTTTCACCCGCAGCATCGTTACCCCTGCTTGAGGTCATTCAAGTCAAGTTTAGTGTGCTGGCTAGGGATATCATTTGTTGTTGAAAGATAAAAAAAGGCTCCTGACTAATTCAGTCAGGAGCCTTTTTCCGCGTGGTCTGTTTCTACTCACCGCCCGCCTGCGCGATAAACTCTTTATCCTTGTCGGCATCCAGGTAGCGGAAGCTAAATGATGCAAACAGCATTTCCTGGAAAGTCTGCTCTCCCCAATATACCTCGATAGACGGGTCTGGGTTGGAAGGGTTCTGACTAGAATTATCGTAAGTCGTCGAATGCAGAATTTTGGTTCCTGCCGGCATAACCTTTGGCTCTGTAAAAGTGTAGTCGGTTTGCCAGTTGAAATCATAGTTGGGTACCGAGAGTAGTACTTCTTCCGTACCGTCTGGATAGTAAGCTATAAAATCTGAGGCGATGCCTCGGAAATGTGAATGTGGCAATACACTGTACAGTAGCGCGTCTTTTCTAAAGGTGTATTCTTTCGTTTCCGTATGGCGCTTGGTATTAGCGGGGATATGAATCTTGGTATTAGCGATAAACTGCCCCTGCATAATTTTTTCAGGTTTTTCCTTATGCAGCCAAACCCCTACCTGAGTCGCATCAACCGCTTTCTTGCCGTAGCTGGTGTAGTGCATTTGGAATTGGAACTTGGCCGTTTTAGGTACTAACTGGCCCGCACCTTCAGGATAGTAGCCAGCGTCGGTACCCGGCGCATACCCACCAATTCCGCCCATTGGCATAAACTTACGCTTGGCATCGGGGTTAGGATTTTTCATGCCAAACATTCCGATAACGTGGTGCAATGCTTGATTGTCGCCAGGAATGACTTCGGTACCGGCTACCCAAACGTCTTTATCCATGGGGTTATCGACAAATTTATACTGATAATCAACGACGCCTGTTGCAGGGACGTTGGTCGCTGGGATATCAATCACGAAATCGGGCTCGCCCATTCTGAACTTAGGCCATACGCGCTCGTCCTGAGCCAGTAAATCGGGGCCATCACCGCGGGGTGATCCTGCCTCTATCCAATGCACCAGGTCCTGAATTTGCTGGGTTGACAATGATCTGTCATTTGAGAATTCACCGAAGTGCGGGTCTGCGTGCCAAGGCGGCATACGTTTGGTGCGCACGACTTCACGAATCATTGGAGAGAAGCCCTTGATGATGTTGTAATCCTTCATCGCGAATGGTCCCATGCCACCGTCACGATGACAGGTTACACAGTTGTCGTAGAAAATGGGCGCGATAGTTTCAGAGTACGATATATTGGCGTGCGCGACTCGGTTCTTTTCCTCATTGCCGGGCATGTTGATTGCACAACCCACTGTCTCGACACTGGCTACTTTCACACTGTCACCGGCCAACACGTTGTCCAGTGCGTCAGTGAGGTAATGGTTATTTGCGGCCGATTTTTTCATCGAACCAGGGCCGTCGTTCATTGGTCCTGTGTAAACGACTTTCCATGTTTTTGGATCGACAACGAATATGTCGCCAGTTCGAGTCAAACCGAGTGATTCACCGATAATTTGGGTCTCGTCGATTAGAATGGGAATATCGATACCGATCTTGGCGGCTTCCGCTGCAATATTGGTGCGATTGTCCTTCAGGTTTGAGTTAATCATAAGAAACTCAACACCCTTGGTCGCATAGGAATCGCGAATTTCTTTTAATTCAGGCAGCGCACTGTGCACGGCAGGACAACCATTGCCTTGCACCATGAATACAATAGCTTTGGCATCCGAGGAGTAATACAGTTCGTGTGACACGCCTTCGTGATCGAGCAGTTCAAAATTATCCACTCGTTGGTTTGGGCTTAGTGCCAGCACTGGAAAGGCCAGTGTCAAAGCGAGCAGCAGCATGCTGATTTTCATCGATAGTTCTCCTTAATCTATTTACGATCAAATAGTATATGCATTAGATCAATATTTATGCAAAAAAAATCGGCCGGTACGCGCGCCTCTGCCTATTGTTCCCATCAGTAATGGTCTGGCGGAACACTCGATATATGTCTCGGCAACAGCAGTCCAAAATTCCATAAGCTATTAATTTCCATAGAAAATATCGAATTTCTAGCGCGTGAAAACAGCCAGTCGGCGGCGTTTTTTTACTGAGAATGTTGAGCGAACGGGGTTTGTTCGAGAATATTACAATGCATTAATCTAACGAAATTAGTAAGTGGTTGTGTTGATTGTGAACGTCGGCAGCCCCCGCAACCGTGATAATAAATAGAGACACTTCAATTGCTTAGGCTAATTGCTGAGGATAATGCGTACAAGAGTGGTTATCGCAGCCCCGACAATTTTAAGGGTAGCAATCAGTACTCAGTGCTTGGCGGTCACGAAGGGTAGGTGCTGATAATGTCTGCCAGCTGTGTTTCCAGCTCATCGAGTTGCACTGAATAATTTTGCCATTGTTCGAGCCCGCCTCTATAAATAGGCTGCCTGACCTGCTCAGAGCTTGCGGTTCTAACGGAACGTTTTGTTTCGTGAAATGATAAACAGGCTTCTTCAAATGGCAATCCACAATAATCCAGCATACGCCTAACCTGACCTTCCAAGTCATCGACGACCTGTTCATAGTGAACGCGCAAAATATGGCCTGGCAATACTGTGTCCCAATGATCCATTAAGGTAACGTAGTCGCTATAGTACTGCCCCACATCGTTAAGGTCGTAACTAAATGCCTGGCCTTCGGCGAAAAGCTGTTTATAGGCGCTAAAGCAACAGGCCATTGGGTGACGTCGGGCATCTATAATTTTTGCATTGGGCAAAATGAGTTTTATCAGGCCAATGTGACGAAAATTGTTGGGCATTTTGTCGATAAAAAACAAGGCACCCTTGCGATGAATCCGGGTGTCGGCAATAAACTGCTCGCCCAGTTTCTGAAGATCTTCTGCGTTTAGATCGGTCAGTATTTCCGGGTAGGTTTTTTCCCCAGCAGCCTCACCCTTGCGGCGAAGTTTTTGCGCCATAGACAAAATATTAGGTAGTTCGAGTGTTCCATCAACTTGACTGTGGGAAGACAGAATTTGTTCCAGCATGGTCGAGCCCGCTCTCGGCAATCCCAGAATGAAAATGGGATCGGCTGCGGGGTTGCCTTGTTTCTGATGGGAGGCAAAAAATTCTGCGGTACAAACTTCGCGCTGCGCCATCAATTCTGTTGTCATCTTCACTGCATCGTAGCCACTGCTATGGCTCTTTAGTTGATTTCCAAGCCGATAATACTCGAAGGATTTACTGAATGCGCGAGTGTCTTCGTAGGCCTTACCGAGGGCAAAATACAAATACACCCGCTCCATTAAGGTGTGCTCAGTACTACCCTCTTGTTGATGCATACGGTCAATTTCAGCTTCGCTGAATTCATACGTTTTCAAGTTAGCTAGAGAGTAATAGGCTTCGCCATGTTGAGGTCGGGCGGCCAGCGCTGCTTTATATGCTTCAACTGCCTGTTGGTAATGCCCCTGGGTTTTTAGGGCGTGTCCTTTAGATGTCAAGGTAATAGAGTCATTCGGCAGTCGCGCCAGTACTTTGTCAAAATAGTCGATTGCTTCGTCGTACTCGCCAGTTTGCATTAACTCAATCGCAACAATAGATTGGAACTGAGGGTTTTCCGGTGCCTGTTCCAGCAATTGTTTTGCTTCGCTCAGGGCCTCCCCAAAGCGCTGTCTTTTTCTAAGCACGCCAATGTAATCTATCCGAACTTGCTGGTTACCGGGTTCGAAGGCGGCGGCACTTTCCAGCAAAAATTCGGCCTCGTCCAGTGCTCCCAACTGTTGGCCGATGTCTGCCAGAAGGCGCATACCCTCGATATGGCGAGGATTTTTTTGTAGAAATTGGCGACAAAGGTTTTCTGCTTTTATTAATTTGCCTTGAGACAAAAGATCAGTCGCAGCGATTAGGTATTTGGGCGTGGCTTGCAACCGAGCCAGTTGAGCTTTGGCTTGATCGGCCGCCGGCTGATTGCCCAGAGAGCTAAAAATAGTCACCTGCGCCTGCCAACTGGCGGTCAGCGCGGGGTTAATTTTACAGGCGCGCGCAAAGGCTAACACCGCTGGCTCCAACTGGCTACCAGCCATTAGTAAATGCCCTTGCTCCTGATGGGCGCGACCATTGTCGGGATCAATAATGATTAAGCGATTCAACAATGTTTGCGCTCGTGTGTAATCCTTTTTGTAGCGATAACAAACCGCTGCCATATATAAGGCTTCAACATCATTGGATTGCGAGTCGGGCGCCGCATCGGACGTGTTGCCAAGAAGGGGAAGAAGCTCGGTAAGGGCCTGGTCAAATTGTTGACTGCTCATCAGCTTTTGGATTGACGACAGATCTCTACTGGTTTCTTGCTGTATCACAGGGATTCTCATTTGCGAAGGCGCGGGCTCAGGATTTTACTGCTTACTTCCTGTTTATCCTACTGGGGGTGAGAAAAAAATGGGCTTACCCAATAAAAACGCCCCGTTGGGGCGTTTTTATTGGCAGACTTGTGGTCTGCGAGCTTACAGTTTTTGAGCTTACAGATGTCGAACTCACAGTTTTCCGGCTTTCCGTTTCTGGGACGCCAAGGGATTAAAAGTGATAAGAAAATCTAAAACCTGCGGTCATCGGCCGCGAAACCGAGATGAGCTGATGGTCGTAATTAAAGTTACCGGAAACTTCAGCACGCTCGTCGGTCAGATTGTCGACATATAACTCCGCTGTCCACTGTTCGTCAGAAACCCCTGCAGTAACACCAAGCATTAGCCAGCTATCCAGCTTTAAGCGGTTGATGGAAATGATGTCTGTATAGACTTCATCAGAGTAAGAAAAATGAGGCATAACATGCGCGGTCATTCCAGAGGCAAGCGACCATTCATATCGGGCCTGAAGGTTTACCTGCAATTCTGGTGCAAAAGCCAGCTCATCGCCCTTGATTACATCGTTCGTAGGAACTAATACGTCTGTTACTTCTGTATCGAGTATCGAAAAGCCACCACTCACCGTTAGGCCACTCACTGAATAGGGCTGCCACACAAAGTCACCCTCAACACCTTTTACTTCAGCGTCAGCGGCATTTTCTACAAAAAACAAATTGGTAATGTTGGGATCGAATATACCGGATTGCATACTTTCTATTTCGATCATAAAGATACTGCCGTTAAAACGCAGCGTGCCATCCAGAAAGTCGGTTTTCCAGCCGAATTCATAATTTGTCACTTCGTCAGTATCAATGGTAAACGGGACAGTATAACCCGCACCATTGGTGGCGCCGCCGGGCCGGTTGAGAAAGCCCGGGCGAAAACCTTCTGACCAGGTAATGTAGTACAACATATCTTCGTTAGGTATCCAGGAAAAGCTAAGCTTGCCGATGACGCCGTCAGAATCAGACGTGTCATTTTTTCCGCTAAACAATTGGTCCAGATTGTTGCCTGCGTTGTTGTCAGTAGTCGCTCCAAAGTTACCAAACGAGCCTGCAGCACTGCCTTTTAGATCGACTTCAACATCATACCAGCGGGCGCCGATAGTGGTTGAGAATTGATCGCTTATGTCATAGCTCAACTCACCAAAGGCTGCGATTTGTTCGTCAGTACGCAGCACGTCGTTACGAAAAATAACCCCTTCAGCCCAAAGGCCTGTATTTTTGACCGACGCACCTTGTGCAGAATAGTTAGGGCCAAAGCCAACGGAAACACCGTCTGCAGCTATCGCGTGTTCTGAACCAGGATAGGTAAACGAATTGACTTCTCTGAGTTCAAGATCACTGTAATAGGCACCAAAGGTGGCACGTAGTTGTGACGATTGATCGGTAGAGAAGCGAATTTCGTGAGTTTGCACCTCGGTCTGAGTTTGGCTCTGTACAAATAAATTCGGGGCCTGACAAGTGCCGGAGGGACCACCGGCACCGGGATAGGAAACTGAATAATCGCAAACGTAGTAGGGTATGTACTGGCCGACAAATAAATAGTCGGTGTAATCGACAAACTGGTCGGTGTCTCGTTCGGTGAACGCGCCGGTGTAAACCACTTCCAATTCGGCGATACGCCCTTCTAACGTCCAACTGTAGTTGTCAAAAGTATCTTTCATGGTGTCGGGTTCGTAGCGTTGAATTTCCAAATCATCTAAATCAGGATCAACAAAGAAAACGCCATCGGTATCCAGGGTCTGCTGAGCAGCACTTACTAACAAGTCCCAGTCTTCATTTATATGCCACAGGGCACTAAAGCGACTACCCGAATACGTCGTTTCATTGAAATTTTTCTCTGTTCGAGCGCTGTTATCGGCCTTCAGAAAATTCACATTACTGAAGTCGGCAGTGGATTGGAAACCAGCACGGGCTGCACTAACTGGCAGGCCATTAGCGCGCATTGTGCCCGCGGGTCTAAAGCGGGCACTGGATGACGCGTCAACCGTTCCGGCAACATTATCGATATAACCACCCTGGTGATCGACGTAAGCTACAGCGCGAACGGCCAGATTGTCGCTGACGGGAATGTTAACGACACCCTCGACATTATTGCTGGGGTCACCTGACTTAGTATAGGCCGTGCCGAACTTAACTTTACCGCCAAAATCTGACGGGTCGGGTTTGTTAGTAATAAGACGAACAGTACCGGCCTGCGAGCTCGCGCCATAGAGCGTGCCCTGTGGGCCTGCCAGGACTTCGACTCGAGCCAAATCGGCTGTGTAGACATCAAGGTTTCGGCCCGGCTGTGCAAGGGGTTGTTCATCGAGATAGAGGGCAACGTTGGGTGACAAGCCCGCTACACCTGATGTGGTCAGATTCGGCGTGGTGGATGCGACGCCGCGAATATAGATGGTGTTCTGGCCTGGGCCACTGCCACCTGCGGTAACGCCAGGGAGCTGTATCAAGTAATCGGAGAAATTGGATACGCCCATTTGTTCCAGTGACTCTTCGCCAAGGGCAGTAACTGCAACCGCTATGTCTTGGGTGCTGGCTGAGCTTTTAGTGGCTGTTACGACAACCTCTTCAATCTGAGCGTGTGCATAAGTACTAATGCTGGCTGCCACTACGGCGCTCGCCAAGGCATTGCGTTTAAACATGTAAACTCCCTAATATTAAGTTTTAGTGTGGTTTGTTCGGGGGGTGGGGTGGTTATTATTTTGAACTCTAAATAGTTTATAGACTAAGAGGTTTTTATCAACCTGAATAAGCCATATTGCCGGAAAAACTGGCTATTTATAGCAATATAAGCGGAAAAAATATTAAGAGCTCTAACTATTTAATACCAATGAACAAGTGTTAAACTATAGAATTAATTAGACATCAAACTAATAATTGGCAATCCACCTATGAACCCACCCTCCAAGGAACGCTATCTGACCGATTACGAAACGGGTCAGGACAATCTCGAAATATGGGGCTTAGATGTCCATAATCCGGTATTTTTTGTCAGTGCCAGCCTGATCATCTTGTTTGTCGCAGCGACTGTTATGTTTCCCGAGCCCGCTAACGCCATGCTCAGTGAGATTAAGAACTGGTGTCTTAGCAATTTCGATGGCTTTTTAATGGGTTCTGCCAGTTTCTTTTTGTTATTTTGCCTAGTCTTGGTCGCGTCGCCCGTCGGGAAAATCCGGCTGGGAGGCGTTGACGCTGCGCCGGAATTTAGTTACGTATCCTGGTTCTCGATGCTGTTTGCTGCCGGAATGGGCATTGGGTTGATGTTTTGGGGCGTCGCAGAACCCATGGCTTATTTTAGCGGCTGGAGCGGCACGCCTTTTTCTGTTGAGGCCTTTAGCCCGCAAGCAGCTGATTTGGCAATGGCAGCTACCCTTTATCACTGGGGATTACATGCGTGGGCTATTTATGCAATTGTAGGACTATCGCTGGCTTTTTTCTGCTACAACAAAGGTATGCCATTAACCCTGCGCTCAGCCTTTTTCCCCTTGCTCGGAGACCGAATTTGGGGTTGGCCCGGCCACCTGATAGATATTGTTGCTGTGCTGGCAACCATTTTTGGTCTGGCAACATCTCTCGGTCTTGGAGCATCTCAGGCTGCCTCGGGCTTACATTTTCTGTTTGACGTCCCCGATACCCTCAATGTAAAAATCGGCATTATTATAGTCGTGACTTTCCTGGCCATTATATCTGTCGTAAGAGGGTTAGACGGTGGGGTCAAGGTGCTCAGTAATATCAATATGATAGTCGCGGCGCTGTTGTTGTTGTTCGTTATTATTACCGGGCCAACCATGGCTATCATCACCGGTATCGGTAGCACTGCTGTTGAATATTTCAGCCAACTCATTCCTTTAAGTATCTGGACTGGCCGCGATGATCAGCAGTGGATGCAAGACTGGACAGTATTTTACTGGGCCTGGTGGGTCAGCTGGTCTCCCTTCGTTGGTATGTTTATCGCCCGTATTTCTCGCGGCCGAACTGTGAGGGAGTTTTTGGTCTCTGTGCTTTTGGTACCAACATTGGTAACACTGGTATGGATGAGCGCTTTCGGCATCAGCGCATTAGAACAAGCACAAAATGGCGTCGGCGAGCTGGCCAATGGTATCAGTTCTGTTAGCCTCGCGACCTTTCAGATGCTCGAAAATTTACCCTTGGCGGAGATTACTACCGGGCTCGGTATTTTGTTGGTGCTTGTATTTTTTGTCACTTCTTCGGATTCGGGCTCACTGGTGATTGATAGTATTACTGCCGGTGGCAAGCTTGATGCGCCGGTGCCGCAACGTATATTCTGGGCGGTAATGGAGGGCTTAATTGCCGGTGCATTATTATTCGGCGGCGGCAACGCGGCACTGGGAGCACTGCAAGCTGGCGCAATTGCAACTGGGCTGCCATTTACCGTCGTTCTTCTGGTGATGTCCGTTACGCTCTACCGAGAATTGAACGTCACACTTCGCCACCAACGCTTGTCAATACAAGCACCAGCTTTGAAGTAAGCGGGTCAAATTTTTGTTATAGTTGCCGCCGGCATGTTCATGTGACAAGGCCAGACTAAACGACAACACGATGGGTATTTGCTTTGAACAATATTGATGAAGTTTTAGTATCACTGCGCCGAGTCATACGCGCAACGGATCTCCATTCTAAATATTTGGCGAAAACCTCGGGGCTGACCGCCCCACAAATTCTACTGTTGCAAACCATACGCGACAAAGGGCAGACGACAATAGGGGATTTAGCTAACCAAATAAGTCTTAGCCAGGCTACCGTCACGACTATCCTGGATCGACTCGAAAAAAGAGCGTTGGTTTACCGCGAGCGCTCGGAGCAGGATAAGCGCAAAGTACATGCTTATTTAACTGATGTTGGTATCGAAACACTAAAAGCGGCGCCCATGCCTTTACAGGAACACTTTACCCGGCAGTTTAATGACTTACAAAATTGGGAGCAAACCATGATCATTGCGTCATTGCAGCGGGTGGCTCAAATGATGGATGCGCAACACATTGACGCGTCACCGGTATTGGATATTGGCGCTATAGACAGGCAAGGCTCTACAACCGAAAGTGCCGAGCTCTTCTTGAATTCAGAACAAAGTTAGCGTCCAGTTTTACCTTCTTCGTTGGAAAAGGCGGGGTTATAAAAATGAAATATGGACAAGCGCTGCTCGGGTTGGGTTGACAAGGCCCCACACCCCATCGCTCCTTACCCACATTTGAGAACAACTCACAAACGTTGGGATTATCATTGGAACACATTTAATTGTGGGTTTCTTATCGAGAATGAGGTGACCCTTCATGCCTGTCGTCCCACGTATAGCAATCGGCGTAGTATTTTTGTTCGTCCTACGGTTAATAGCGCTTGGAAGGGATGGCGGATGCGGACCTGAGAATTGGCAGAATGACAACGCTAATACGGCTACAGTACGGACTAAAATTCTTGCTATTTATCGGACGAGAAATTTGATCTGCTTTGTGTGGATAAGGAGAAAACAAAGCTCTTTTACTTAGCTGCCATGTACTGAGTAGTCAGTTAGCGTAGTTATGGATTTCAGCAAACAGACCATCGGGGCAACGTTAATGGGAAAAAGTGTCTAAACTTACTACCAACCCAAGGAAGAATGTATGAAGTGGTTTTTAGTATTAGCGCTATTGAGTCAGAGTTCTATTGCCGCAGATGTCAATATTAGAGTTCCCATGTATTTCAATGGTGGCCACGTCTATTTTCTTGCACTTATAGAAAATGCCCTGAAAGATGCTGGCCACAAAGTCATTTATACAAAACAACTAGTGCCGCAAAAAAGAGCCATCAGAATGTTGGATACTGGTGATTTAGATCTGATTTGGCTGGTGGGTTCACTTGAAAGAGACGCCAGTTATGTCAAAGTTAACGTCGGCCTTACTGATGGCTTAATTGGTAACAGGATTCTTTTTATCGGAAAAGACATTCAAAACAAAGTTAACTCCGTTTCTTCCCTCGATGATCTAAAAAAAACCGGTCTCGTTGGTGGCTTTGGGAAAAACTGGTTTGATATTGATGTATGGAAGGCGAATGGACTCAGTTATTTTGAAAAAGATGGAGATTGGAAGGCGCTGTATAGGCTGGTCGAAAATAGAAGAGACGCCGACTACTTTTCGAGAGGGGTTCTCGAAATTTTGCAGGAACACGAAAAGAATGAGTTTTTAAGTATTGAACGGAATCTGCTGCTGGTCTACAACCGTGATCAGTATCTTTATATCGGCAAAAATGTTGCCGGCGCCAACGAGCTTAAAGGAGTTTTGGAGGACGCTCTAAAACAATACAAAGATTCTGGCAAGCTAGCTGCATTTATCAGATCTACGTATGCGGACACCTTTAAGGCGCTTAACGTCTCGGGTAGAAAGGTCATAAACCTCACGACACCAAAGTAATGGATTGGGCCCGACAGCTAATTCTTCTATCACTATCGGGTTCTAATATTAAGGCGCACCTTGCTCATCAAATTTATTTATTTGCTTTGATCCAGACCGGCGATAAACAATCGCAAATAATTTTTTTCGATAGGGATAAAGAAGCCATTCGACCCTCGTCATTTCCATGCCCCAAAGTCATTGAACATTTGGCATTTCCCAATTGAATGCATTCAGCGACTGCGACTTTCAAAGGGAGGTCTCTATTCGGCAATTTGTTTGTGCCCGTAATCCTCTAAATAAGCAATACAGAGCGGCTAGGAAGGAAATAGCCGCAATTACATGCAAAGGTAAAATACACGAGCAAAGATAAGAATCCACGCGTCATTGATTTTTACGACGGCGTACACAGAAGCGATGTTGATAAGTGGTGTTACATATTGGGGTAATTTGGACCACCAGCGCCTTCCGGTGTGACCCAGTTAATATTTTGAGCGGGGTCTTTTATGTCACAGGTCTTACAGTGCACACAATTCTGGGCATTGATCTGAAAGCGTTTATCCCCGTTTTCTTCCTCGACAATTTCATAAACGCCGGCTGGGCAATAGCGCTGAGCAGGTTCGTCAAATAGTGGAAGATTCTTGTCGATGGGAATATTAATGTCGGCAAGTTGCAAGTGACAGGGTTGGTCTTCTTCGTGATTGGTATTCGATAGGAATACCGAATCCAGTTTGTTAAAGGTCAGTTTTCCATCGGGCTTAGGGTAATTGATGATCTTGCACTGGTTCGCCGGCTTTAATGTTTCGTGATCAGGTTGAGGGTCTTGTAAGGTGAATGGCAGTTTGCCACGAAAAATATTTTGATCGAAAAAAGTGAATGCTGCACCAATAAACATTCCGAACTTATGCAGGGCCGGCGCGACGTTTCGAGTATCGTTTAATTCCTGATAAACCCAGGAGTTGTTCACTTTCTCGGTGTAATCCGTTAACTCGTCACCGCCTGTTTTTCCTGCTGACAGTGCGTCAAAGACGGCCTCGCCTGCTAACATACCCGTCTTCATCGCGTTATGGCTGCCTTTAATTTTTGGCATATTCATAAAGCCCGCTTCACAGCCTGCTAATAATCCGCCGGGAAAGGTCAGTTTGGGGATTGCTTGTACCCCGCCTTTGTTAATCGCTCGTGCGCCATAAGAAATTCGCTTGCCACCTTCTAAAAATTGTTTAATGGTCGGGTGGGTTTTCCAGCGCTGCATTTCATCAAACGGGCTTAAATACGGATTGGTATAGCTAAGATCGATCATCAAGCCGAGTGACACCTGATTGTTTTCCGCGTGATACAAAAAACCGCCGCCGGTGGAGCGGGTTTCGGTTAAGGGCCAGCCCATTGTATGGAGAACTAAACCCTCTTTGTGTTTGGCCGGGTCAATTTCCCAGAGCTCTTTTACGCCAATGCCGTAGTGTTGAGTCCCCGAGTCTCTATCGAGTTGAAAGTGTTTTATTAGCTGCTTGCCTAAATGGCCGCGATTGCCCTCAGAAAAAATAGTGTATTTTGCGATCAGATCCATTCCTGGCATGTAACCGTCCTTATGTTCACCATTTTCGGCAACTCCCATGTCGCCCGTTCCAATGCCCTTGACGCTACCGTCATCGCTATAAAGTACACGATCGGCGGCAAACCCTGGATATATATCAACCCCCAAGCTTTCCGCTTGCTCGGCCAACCAGCGGCATACGTTACCGAGGCTAATGACATAGTTGCCATCGTTATGCATGCCCGGTGGAGCGACAAAACCAGGCAGTTTCATGCCCTTATTGCTGCCAAACAAGAAGTGAATTTCATCGCCGGTAACCGGAACGTTCAACGGCGCAGCTTTTTCTTTCCAGTCGGGAAAGAGTTCATTGATCGCGGTGGGCTGCATAACGGCACCGGACAGGATGTGGGCGCCAACCTCGGAGCCCTTTTCAACCACACAAACGCTGATGTCTGTACCGGATTTTTCGCCGAGTTGACGAATGCGACAGGCCGCTGAGAGTCCCGCGGGACCTGCGCCGACGATAACAACATCAAACTCCATAGATTCACGTTCCACAGCCATAATCCTCTTTTTGGGTGAATAGAGCGGTGCCAGATTTGTTAGTCATAACGGCCGGAGACACAGTTAAGAGTTTCCATATCGCTCTTTTTTTCTCAATAACGTCACAAAACTTTGGACCAGTAACTTTAAGTTATTCGAACATTCTAACGTAAAATGCTTAAAAAACCGCATTCTCATTTTTCCCGCAAGCTGCAGATTTTACTGCAGAATCCCTATCGGTGTTGAAAATAGCAGGGCTAAATTATGGTTTCTTGGATTGTGATCATCATTTATAGGCTGGGTGCAGCAAATTCGGACGGGGTTAGCAGTGGCGATATAACGTGAGCTCATGTAGATTGTATGCCGGAAACCGTCGAAGGTATTAACGTTTAATAATAAACGATGATTGGCAAGTCTAGCTGGAAGGCTATCGCCATATTGGGGAAATAATGACTGAACAAAAAAAGATAAGTCGCGTAAATCGGTTTTTTAGACGCGCGGCATTGATTATCGGCTACCCGATTGCAGCGGTATTGGTGCTGGGAATTATCGGTTTGACCGGGCGGTATATTCAAACCGAATTAAGTTCACCGCCTGTGTCTAGTGAACATTTAGAGTATAAACAGAGTTATCTGCAAAGTGTTAAAGCCGCTCCCAAATCTGCACCGAATGTCATTGTAATCTTTTTTGATGATCTGGGCTGGGGAGACTTATCCAGCTATGGTAATAAAGTTATTGATACGCCGAATATCGATCAGGTCGCGCAGGAAGGTCTGCTGATGACGGACTTTTACTCGGCTTCGCCGGTTTGTACGCCATCACGTGCGGCTTTATTGACCGGACGTTATCCACCGCGTACCCGCACCGATCGTCACGTCTATTTTCCTGACGATCACCTGGTCGGAAAATTGCGTCGAATGATGGGTTGGGCCAACGCGCTGCCAAAAGAAGAAATTACCTTTGCTGAAGTCTTGGGGCAAGCGGGTTATCAAACTGGCATGATTGGCAAATGGCATCTCGGAGATAGTAAAGGTTATCGACCCAACGATTTTGGTTTTGAAAGCTGGTACGGCGTGTTGTTCAGCAATGATATGTTCCCGCTCAATATGTACCAGAATGAAACGGTAGTCATTAAAGATGAACGAGTGGGTTCTTTCCTCGCCAATGAGCGGGATGAGGCTAATCCATTGGCAGGCAAAGGCATTGATCAAACCGAGCTGACGCAATTGTATACGGACCAAGCCGTCGCGTTTTTGGAACAAAAGGGCGATCGGCCGTTTATGCTGTATTTGGCCCATTCATTCCCTCACGTGCCGCATTATTCTTCTCGGGATTTTGCCAATACGTCTGACGGCGGTGTTTATGGTGATGTGGTTGAAGATCTCGATCGCAGTACCGGGCAAATCATGGCAGCTTTAACTCGATTGAATTTGGATGATAATACCATTGTGATCATTACCAGCGATAACGGTGCAGACTTTAATGGCAGCCCCGGTGCTTTACGAGGGCGCAAAGGCGATATTTGGGAAGGTGGCCAACGGGTACCGATGATTGTGCGCTGGCCAAGTCATATTGCACCGGGAAGTATCAGTGGTGAGATGGCAATGAATACCGATATTTTTCCGACCTTGCTGAAATTGGCTGGACAAGAGTTACCCACTGATCGTGTCATCGATGGGAAGGACATTGCATCCTTATTAACAGGCAAAGCCAATTCCCCCCACGACAATGTCTACTATTTTCCGGTCATGGATAGCCTGCCAGGTGCCGTGCGTGACGATCGGTTCAAGCTCTTGTGGAAAACAGATGATGTCGGCCGAGGCCGGTCCCATTTCTCTCGATTAGGGAGCGATGCTGAAAACCATGAAATCAGGAATCTGTTTCCAAAAGAAGCAGAGCTTTTGGAAAAACGTCTGGGTGCCAAGCGGGACGAATTTAAGAAAACCCCGCGCGGCTGGTTGTAGCGAGTTTCTCTGATGCTTGCTGCGCTTAAGCCAGACGCACTTATTCTAGCCGAGTGAAATAGAGATATTTTAATACAATGTGATCTTGCCCGCTCTCGCGGAGCGGTATTTTATACTGGGTTTTAACAGCTGTATCAATGACAGTTTTATTGTCACAGCTCGCTAGTAAAAACTGTGTACTTTAGTGCAAGGCTTTAGCTGCTAAACTGGTCCCCGTCATTTTCGGCGTGGGATACCCTTACTCGGTTGAAACCCCACGCCCTCGTAAGGGCATACCACACCGAAAATGACTACTTTCGCGAAGGTGTTCTGGTTGTGATGAACCTGTCGGGTAGGTTGTAGCTGCAATTGGGCGTGAGGTTTCATCCGAAAGTAGCTACTAGCTGCCCGCTAGCGGTTTCAGTGTTTATGTTGTTCGGGTGAGATGTGGCTTGTAGCGATTAGTCACTTTTAAGCAAGCAGCAACGGGGCGTTAGTCACCAACGCAACCTACGGACTTTCAGTCCATGGTCGTTGAATCCCCATGTGAAAGGCGCCTCTCCACTCGGTTCGGCCTCTACAACACAGGTTCAGATTTGCTTTATGGTCGGCCTTCGCGGATCTGGTGATTTCTGTTTTATTTTTGTACGACGAGGATGAGCTTTTTCTCGGATAGACGTAAATACAATTATTATGATTAAGTTCAATGATTTACTGACCGAAACCGCGGCCGGTTGGCAGTGGCATCTACCGGCGCAATTTAATATTGCCTATGCCTGTGTGCGCCAGCATGTGGAGCAAAACCGTGGCAGAAAAACGGCCTTAATTATTGAAGACGATAAATTAGGGTCGCGCGAATTAAGCTATGAGCAGCTGGATTTGTTAAGCGGGCGCTTTGTTTATACATTAAAAGAACTAGGTTTAAGTTCCGATGACAGAGTCTTAATTCGCCTACCCAACTCGGTTGATTACCCCGTTAGTTTTTTTGCCTGTATGAAACACGGCGCGGTTGCGGTACCGACATCAACCTTATTGTCCGCCGCAGAGGTGGCCTATTTAGCCAAAGATTCAGGGGCCAAAGCCTTAGTCATCGACAAATCGATGTGGTCGGAATTAAAATCAATTTTCAATGAATGCGCTCAATTAGAATCCGTTTTGTTGGCGGGGTCCGGTGATATGCCGTTAGATATCCACGGTCTCGCCGTGCAAGTACTGGATATGGAAAAGTTGCTGAGCAGCAATCCAGTTATTGATACGATTGTCGCCAGTTCACCGAATGATCCCGCCTATTTAGTTTATACGTCGGGTACTACCGGCTATCCAAAAGGGGTGTTGCATGCCCATCGGTCGCTGATAGGCCGACTGCCTGCAAGCCGCTTCTGGTTTGACTTTAAAGAGGGTGACCGGATCCTGCATTCGGGTAAGTTTAACTGGACCTACGTATTGGGCTCGGCGCTGATGGATCCATTATTTCACGGACATAGCGTTATTGTTCACGAAGGTGAAAACAACGCTTCAACGTGGCCCAGGCTTATCAAAAAACATCACTGCACCATATTTATCGGTGTCCCCACCATTTACCGCCAAATAATTCAGAAAACGGAGTTTCAAGGCACCGATGTGCCATCCCTACGCCATTGTATGAGTGCTGGCGAGCACCTCAGTGACGAAATGTTACTCCGGTGGCGAGAGCGGTTCACGATGGATGTTTATGAGGCCATCGGTATGAGCGAATGCTCATACTATATTTCACATAACAAAGAGCGACCCGTCCGGCCCGGTAGTGCAGGGTTTGTTCAACCCGGCCACGAAGTTGCGTTGCTTAACGAACTAAATCAACCCGTGCAAGCGGGTGAAGAAGGCATGATTGCCATTCGGGATTCCGACCCAGGCCTATTTTTGGGCTATTGGCGATTGCCCGAAGAAACGGCGAAAGCGTGTTTCGATGGGTATTTTTTCACGGGTGATTATGCCCGCATCGATGACGATGGCTATATTTGGTTTGTTGGGCGCAAAGACGACATCATCAATACCTTTGGTTATCGTGTGTCGCCGCATGAAATAGAGCGTGTTATCAAAACTCACCCTGATGTTGCCGATTGTGTCGCCCTCGGTGAAGTAATCTCCAAAGAGAAAATACTCGTTAGCGTTTGTATCATCTTGACTCCCGATGCTGTGACGAGTGCGCAAGAAATTCTTGAATTTGGTAATAAACACCTCGCCCAGTATAAAACACCCAAAATCGTCCATTTTTACGACGATTTCCCGAGAACCAAAAACGGTAAGGTTTTACGCAAACAAATGTTGGCAGAAATTACAGAGAAACAGTTATCCTCGGCTGGAGAGGGTGCATAACAGCAGTGAGTGTTGAATCGCTTAACACCATCATACGACCAACAATTTGCCGACCACTTCCCACTGCTTAACCCAAAAGGTAGGCAGTCGGGGCGATTGTCTTGTGTGAAAACTACGGCCATGAATTCCGGAGATAGTGGCGTATGACCGATAAGAACGAGAGCCGATAATAAGCAGAAAATCCACCCACAGCGGTGGGTGAAATTATCATCTTCTCGCTGCGCTTATTACCGCGGTGGCATACCGTGTACCATCGTTAGTGATTTGAGCTCTGCGCCCGCTCTGCGGTGCGCCGACAGGGCCTGATATTCCGGATCGTTGTACCACGTCTCAGCGGCAGTTTCCGAGGGGAACTGAAATATGATCATGCGGCCGGGCCTGGGCTCGGTGCCTTCCATGTGTTTGATTTTATCGTCAAAAGTGACGAAAGAGCCGCCATATTTCTTTAACAGCGGAAAAAATCCTTTCTCATAGATTCTGTATTCTGTTGGGTCATCGTTCGGAACGAGGTTGGCAATCATATAAACCGGATTGTCTGACATCATGTGTTTCCTTTTTGTCTTATGTCTTTTCTAAAATAGGGAGTGGGGGTTTAGATCCCTTTCAACCAGCTGGCAACGGCTTGACCGATTTCAACCGGCGAATCTTCCTGGATAAAATGCGTGCCGTTTACAGTGACTTCCTGCTGGTTCGGCCAGCTACGGCAGAATTCGCGCTGGGCACCCACCAGAATAGAGCCTGGGTCCGCATTAATGAACAGTTTGGGAATGTCACTACCGGCCATGAATGTACTGTACTGATTCGCCAGCTCAACAACATTTTTGGGTTCGCCCTGAATGGGGATCTGGCGCGGCCAGTTAAGCAGGGGCTGACGATCGTCAGACTCCAGGTGTGGCGCGCGATAAGCATCCATTTCAGTATCGGTGAGCGTGCGTATAACGGAGCTGGGCAGTACCGCTTCGATGAACATATTGCGATTGAGAATCATATCTTCGCCCTTATCGGAGCGAAAGCCCTTGAAAATTCCCACCGCACCTTCTGGCCAGTCTGCCCAATCCACGGGCCTGACAATGGCTTCCATGTAGGCCACGCCTTTCACGACAGCGGCATTGCGCATGGCCCACAGAAACCCGATGCCGCTGCCCCAGTCATGAATAACCAGGGTGACATTTTTGTTGGCACCAATGGCTTCTAGCAGACCATCCACGTAGCTATAGGCCACTTCCAGGGTATAACGTTCGGGACCTTCGCTGGCGGGTAGTTTTTCGGAATCGCCCTGGCCAATTAAATCGGGGACGATCACCCGGCCGGATTCCACCAGTTCAGGCACCACGTTACGCCATAGGAAGGAGGAGGTAGGGTTGCCGTGTAGTAGTACAATAGGATCGCCACTGCCTTCCTCAACATAGGCGATTTGCTTGCCGTTTACAGTGGCAAACTTTTTCTCAAAGGGCATAGTTTCAGACAACATAGTTAGATCTCCTGATGTTAAAACGGAATAAGGTTATTAAGGACTGGGATTTTAGGCGCTACCGTTCTCGGGAAAAGAGTTTTAGCGAGTAGAACATTAGGCGACAGTGACATAACGAATACGCTCACGCCGCCAGCTCGAGCATAGATAGGCTCGTGTCGATGATGGATTTGAGTGCTTCGCGAGAGTGGTTTTTGCGGCTTTGTACACGTAGCCCCAGATTGATGGTCATCACCATAGACGCAAGTTCCTCCGGTGTACGTGCAGTGCTCAGCTGGTTATGCTGCTGCGCCAGTTTGAAGGACTGTACAAAGGCATTTTCAATAGCATTGAGTTTTTGCGTCGCGAGTTCGTTCAGCTCCGGATCGACATCGGCCAATTCGAGAATGGTATTAACCATCATGCAGCCTTGCTTTGCTTTTCTTTGTGATACATCCAATACCGTCGCCTCGAAAAATGCGCGGGGCAGAGCCATCGGAGGCTGCGTTTTGGCGTTTTTGTCAGCGATAGCGAGAGTTCGGTCGCCAAATAGTTCCAAGCATTCTATGAACAACTGACGCTTTGTTGCAAAGCTCGCGTAAAAGCTGGAGCGGGCTATGCCCATAGTCGCCAAAAGATCAGGTAGCGAAGTTGCCGTATAACCACGGGACCAAAATAACTTCATGGCGGCTTCCAGGGCTTTCGTGCGATCGAACTCTAGGGATCTGGCCATCATTGGTCTCTACAGGGAAAGAGTAATTATTCTGAACCAATTGGTACAGAATGGCAAGATTTTTCAGTAAACTTCGGAAATGATGGAAATAACAGCAATGAGGTCACCCCGACCGATGGTCTCAATTTTTAAAGCCGGACTATCGGCTTTTTTAAATTTTTTGAAAAACTATCAGCTTCGCCGCATGGCTATTCGCCACCGGACACTTTCGACTATACAGAACTGGCAAGTCTGTCGCTACAGACTGGCAGTGAGGCGCTGCCTGAGCTCCTCGCTCAGATCGTAGAAGCAGAACGGGTTGCGGGATAATTATCTCCGACGCGCTTTGTCGCTAGCGGTTTTTCGGACTGCTATGTAAAAGACCTGACAGAAATACCGTGAAAGGCCTGATGTCCTTATCGACACTGGCGCTTTCCAGTGCAGCCATGTATTCCGCTCTCTTTTCGACCGGGATGATGGTCCAGGGATAGCCGCCTGAGGCCATCATAGTGTTCATGAGGAAGCGTCCGATTCTGCCGTTACCGTCCATATAAGGGTGGATATAGACGAAGAAAAAATGTCCCAGGACAACACGGACAGATGCTTCCGGCTCATCTCCAAGTAAATCAAAGAATGCTGGCATAAGGTCGCGTACGGCTTCCTTACTGGGCGGTACGTGCTTGGATCGTCTGATATATACAGGGCTGTTCCTGTAACCTGCGAGGTCGCCAGCGCGCAAGATGCCGGCCGCGACACTTGGGGCAAAGAGTTCCCGGTACCAGGGGCCATGATCACGGCTTATTATCTGTCCGGCGTTATCTCCATTCAGAATTCTTTCAATGCTGTCTTCTACCGCCTGAAAAGCTTGCCAGTACCCCCGCGCTGCCAGCGCATCGCGGTGGTTACGGTCTTCTTCATGCGTGTCAGGATTCCACTTACCACCGCGAACACGCTCTATCAATTCAAGGCTGACCCGGTAACCTTCGATAGATAGGGAGTGATAAGCGTCGGAAGTATAGAGCCCCTCGATTTTCTTTGCGTAGGCTTTCTTGTCTTCGGGAATGCCCGGTGCTTCCGGGAAATTCTCAAGGACGACTTCACGCATGTTCTGCCACATGAGGCTCATGCGTCCTACATAGGGCGAGGGCTCTCTTTTGGTAAAGCGTATCGGGCTGGGGGTTTCGAATGGATCATTCTCTCGAATAGTGTAACCAGCGACCTTCATTGTTTCGATAATATTGTCGGCTATGCCGTTTCTGCCGATATTTCGAAAGGCTCCGGCGAGCCTGCCCGCTATGGTGCTATGCCCGCCCTCTAAAAGGCGTTCAAGCAATTCGGATGCGTCGCCTATCATTGCCAGAGCGGTGCGGAGGTCGGTCGGATTTTGCCGGTAACTTGCTGGTGCATAGGCAATCAGGGCCGCTGGCAAGGAAAACAGGCGTAAGCGGTCTTTCATATCTGTATCGCCCTTGCGGGGTAAATTGGCACGTACATCTAGTAATGACGTTTCATGGGGCAGATTCGTGACGTTATTTGTTTCTTTTTTTGTCCTGACGAGAAGCTGTCCGGGGACGGTCATGTTTCCGGTATGGAGTGCCAATGATTGTTCCGGTGATAAACACCAACGTTCACCAAAGCGGCTCTCAAGATACGAGGCGCAAAAATCCCAGAAGGAGGCATACCAAGAGGTGCTCTCCCCGGAGGTTTCATCTGGACGGGAAGGGATGTACCAGCCCTTTATGACTTCCTGCAGGAAGCCATTTTTCATCAGTCTTTCGCGATGGGTTCTACTGAGATTGCGTGACCTGATGGCGACAGTCCCGCTATCTTGCAGTTTTTTCAGGGCCTCTAAAGACTCTGCCAGTTTTTCAGATGGAGTGGCCATGCTGCTGCCGTTCTCTTGTTAATTGCTTGATTAGTGTCCTGACTCTGAATAGTGTGCTGTCCGGCTACTAGTTTATTGAGTTGTATGCTATTTAGTTTATTGCGTCTAACTAATTATAGTTTAATGTGTTGATTGCATTCTAGTTTATTGTGTATTTTTATTTGCTGCCCGTTATAAAGAGGGCTGCTAGCGTGTCGGATAAGAAGCTATAAGGCTCAACAAAAAACTCGTTAAAATCAGAGAAAATGCAGCGTTTAGCGTCTATCGTCTGCGATAAATACATAAAAACCCGAAAAAAATTTGTGTCTCTGGGCGTATTGTGCTGTTCTAGTGAGAAATAGCACCACCTCACGGGAGAACTATGTCGGAGCAAGGCGACCAGCGACTTTTGCTAACGGCTAGTGCCAGTTTCATCATGACAGCGGGATATTTTCCCTTTTTAGGGATAAATGCAGATCGATTAAGCGGCCGGCGCATATCGTAAATGATCTATCGGGGAAATTTGAGATAGCTTCGGTTAGCCGGCGACAATACCAGCATCGTGAAAGCGCCCGATCTCGCCGCTACTTAGCCCT